>Ga0209591_10000384_pt1 | contig 57910 bp, 50 predicted proteins | sample MAT01_FD_187207 | JGI IMG/M metagenome (GOLD analysis project Ga0209591, IMG submission 187207) | Freshwater microbial communities from Lake Fryxell liftoff mats and glacier meltwater in Antarctica - MAT-01 (SPAdes) (version 2) | ecosystem: Environmental > Aquatic > Freshwater > Ice > Liftoff...
CTCCGGCGATGGGGCGTTCTCTCGATCAGAAACATAGGTTGGCTTGGGCACGCGTTCGGGACCATTCTCCGCCACTCGGCACACAGATATCAAAGAAGGACTGTCTCAAGCGACGTTGGCACAGAGGCGGTCGACTTGTTCATTCGCGGGCCCTTAAGCCAGGCCCTTCTGGCGGCCCGCGCAATTGCGAAGAGCTGTGAACGTAATGCTACGGCTCGGGTGCTGCCCACGACTCCAGGACGTACGCAGGTATTGGATCACCCCACTCCTCTACGAGCACGGGTTCGCCGTCCAGCATGAGTTTGGTACGCCATTCTTTATGCGGACTTTTGCGGTGTAGTACCCGCGTACGGGGAAGATGACAGACAATCATCATCTATCATCTCGAGGGCTCGAGCGATGACGCTCGATCGACGATCGCCGCGCGCGCATGGCCGAGCGGCCTTGGGATGCCGCTGGAAGCTCAGGGCGCGTCGGGCTCGACGGCGTCGGGCTCGAGGGCGTCGTCCTGGGCGGGCGCGGCGTCGCTGACGGCGCCGTCGGCCGTGGCGCCGGTGACGAGCGTGCATGGGGCGACCGGCACGCCGGCCGCCATGGCGACCTCGCCCGGCGCGCGGACGATCGCCAGATCGGCGAGCGGATCGTCGACGGCGCGGTGGGGCTCGAACCGCTCGAGCGTGGCGAGCGCGCGGATCTGGCCGTCGGCGGCGGCGGTGAAGCCACCGCTGACGAGGACGGTGCCGTCGCGAAGGCGGGTCAGTCGGTGGCCGTAGCGCGACACGCCGGGCGTGCCGACCTCGACCGCGGTGCCGGGCCCCAGCCGCACGCTCTGCGCGCTGACGCAGGCGAGGGTGCCGAGGCACTCGACCCGGCCGGCGATGGCGCCACCGCTGACCAGCACGTCGCCACCGGGCAGCTGTGCCGCGGCCAGGTACGCGGCGGACGTCAGCAGCGGCGTGTCGAGCGCCTCGGTGGTCAGCGCGACCGGATCGACGACGTAGCCGGCCGGCGCCGGGGTCGCGTCGACGATCTCACCGGCCGCGATCTGTAGCCCACCCAGGTAGTAAATGGTGGTGCCGACGCGGGCGGCCGCGCCGAAGGCCCGGCGCGGCGAGGTCGGCGTCGCGGGCCCGACGATGAGCGCCTCGGCGCCGGTGGTGGCGTCGATGACGTCATAGGCGCGTGTGCTGGTCAGGTCGCCCGCGATCCAGATCGAGGTGGTGTCGGAGAGCGCGACGATCGAGCCACCGATCCGCGCGAGGCCGGTCAGCGTGGCGGTGATGGTGCCGGCGCTCGACAACACGATCGCGTCGACGCCGCCGCTGCCGCCAGCGACCACGGGCGGCGCGCCGAAGCGGACGTCCTCGACCACGTTGCTGCCAAAGACGTGGCCGGGCACCCCGATGAGCGCCGTGCGCTCGAAGGCGTGGGTCGCGGGCGTGTAGGTCAAGAGCTCGGGGGCGGGCGCCACCGAGCCGGCCCGCATCGTCGCGGCGCTGGCCTCGACCACGCGCCAGGGGGCCGCGCCGATGCTGCCGCCGGTGGCCGCGACGTTGCCGAGGGCGGCCGGGTTGCCGGCGACCCCGACGCCGCCCGACACCACCAACTGGACCCGATCGCCGCTGGTGCCCAGGACGATCACGTCGTGGAACGCGCGCGGGGCCAGGCCGGGGATGGTCACCGGAAACACCCGCGACGTGACCGGATCATAGATTTCGGCACTACTCGTGACGTAGCCGCCGGCGTTGGGCAGGAAGGGCGCTGCGCCGTCGGTGGGCGCGCCGACCAGGCCGCCGAGCAGCAGCACCTCGCCGCTGGGCAACCGGGTCGCGCTGTGGAACGCGCGGACCTGCGACGGCTGGGCGGGCGCACACGCGTAGCTCTCGGGTGGGCTGGCGTAGAGCGTGACCGTGCCGCGGGTCAGGTCGACATTGCTGCGCGAGGCCCGCGCGACCAGGCTGCCATCGTCGGCGAAGTACTCGACCCACAGGTCGACCGGCTCGCCGCGGCGTGGCACCGCGATCACCGGCGACGCGGTCGCGCGCGGGATCACCAGATCGCAGCGCAGCGGGCCGCCGAGCCCGTTGGCGGTGTGGTCGCGAAACGTGAAGCGCACCTTGGTCGCGCCCACCGCGTCGGGCGGCGCCCGCGGCACCGCACCGCAGGCTCCAGCCACGGCTGGTGACAGGCCGACCACCTCGTAGCGCACGTCGACCTTGAGCTCGTCGCCGCAGGCCGCCGCGCCGAGGACCAACCCGAGCGACACCGCGCCGAGCCGCGCCGCCTCACCGCGTCGGCGCGCCCCGGCGTCGACGGGAGGACTGCTTGATCCGGCCACGAGTCCAGGCTATCCCTTCGCGCGCGTGTGGGCCAGCCGGTCGCGCGCATGACCGCGGCCTCGGCCGCTTTGCGACAGGACCCTTCTATGCGTGACGTCGTCATCGTCGGCGCGGCCCGTACCCCGATCGCCAGCTTCCTCGGCTCTCTCGCCAGCGTCTCGGCGCCCAAGCTCGGCGCGGTCGCGATCCGCGCCGCGCTCGAACGCGCTCAGCTCGACGGCAGCGCCGTCGACCAGGTGCTGATGGGCTGCGTGTTGCCGGCCGGCCTCGGTCAGGCCCCGGCCCGCCAGGCCGCGCTCGGGGCCGGGCTCCCGCAGGGTGTCCCCTGCGTCACGGTCAACAAGGTGTGCGGCTCGGGCCTCGAGACCGTCATCGCGGGGGCGCGCGCCATCGCGGTCGGCGACAGCGAGATCGTCGTCGCCGGCGGCATGGAGTCGATGTCCAACTCGCCGCACCTGGTGCGTGGCCTGCGGACCGGCGTCAAGATGGGCGGCCTCGACACCGTCGACTCGATGGTCCACGACGGCCTGTGGGACGCGTACTCGAACCAGCACATGGGCAGCTGCGCCGAGCTGTGCGCCAAGGAGCGCAACATCTCGCGCGCCGACCAGGACGCCTTCGCGGCCCAGAGCTACCGCCGCGCGCTCACCGCGCAGCAAGAAGGTCGGTTCAAGGCCGAGATCGTCGGCGTGACGGTCGCCGGCAAGGGCGGCGCGGTCGTGGTCGACATCGACGAGGAGCCCGGGCGCGGCAACATCGACAAGCTGCCCGGGCTGCGCCCGGCCTTCGGCAAGGACGGCACGATCACCGCCGGGAGCGCGTCGTCGCTCAACGACGGCGCCGCTGCGGTCGTGCTGATGAGCGCCGACGAGGCCGCCCGGCGCGGCCTGCCGGTGCTCGGTCGCCTGGTGGCGTCGGGCTATCACGCCCAGGCGCCCGAGTGGTTCACCACCGCGCCCGCGCCCGCCATCGAGAAGGCGTGCGCCAAGGCCGGTTGGAAGCCGACCTCGGTCGACCTGTGGGAGATCAACGAGGCGTTCGCGGTGGTGTCGATCGCCAACAACCAGCTCCTCGGCCTCGACGGCGACAAGGTCAACGTGTGGGGTGGCGCGGTCGCGCTCGGTCACCCGATCGGGGCCTCGGGCACGCGCGTGCTGGTCACGCTGCTGCATGCGATGGCGGCCCGCGGCGCCAAGACCGGCGGCGCGTCGCTGTGTATCGGCGGCGGCGAGGGCATCGCGCTCCTCGTGGAGCGCGCGTGACCATCGCTCGGCTCGGCGTGGTTGGGGGCGGCCAGATGGGGCAGGGCATCGCGCAGATCGCGGCCCAGGCCGGGCTCGACGTGGTCCTGGTCGACGCCACGCCCGAGCTGGCGAGCGCGGCCATCGGCAAGCTCGGCAAGACCCTCGACCGCCTGGTCGAGAAGGGCAAGCTGACCGCCGACGACCGCGGCGCCGCCGGCCGCCGGTTGCGCGCCGGTGACGGCCACGCCGCCCTCGAGGATCGCGACTTCGTGATCGAGGCCGCGCCCGAGAACGAGGCGCTCAAGCTCGCCATCTTCAAGAGCCTGGGCCAGGTGACGCGCCCCGAGGCGATCCTCGCGTCGAACACCTCGTCGATCTCGATCACCAAGATCGGGGCGGTGTCGGGGCGGCCCGATCGCGTGATCGGCATGCACTTCATGAACCCGGTCCCGGTCATGAAGCTCGTCGAGATCGTGCGCGGCTTGCCGACCAGCGACGCCACCTATCAGACGACGATCGAGCTCGCGCAGCGCTTCGGCAAGACCACGATCGCGGCCCGCGACATCCCTGGCTTCATCGTCAACCGCGTGCTCATCCCGCTGCTCAACGAGGCCTGCTACGCGCTCTACGAGGGGCTGGGCTCGCCGGCCGACATCGACACCGGCGCGCGCCTCGGCCTCAACCACCCGATGGGCCCGCTCGAGCTATCCGACCTCATCGGCCTCGACACCGTGCTCGCGATCGCCAACGTGCTGCACCAGGAGCTGGGCGACGACAAGTACCGGCCGTGCCCGCTGTTGCGTCAGCACGTCGCCGCCGGCTGGCTGGGCAAGAAGGTGGGCCGCGGCTTCTACCAGTACGACGACAAGGGCGCCGTCATTCGCTGAGGTCAGCGGCGCAGCTGACTCAGCATGAACGCGCGGATGTGGGCGCCGGCGTCGATGCGCTCGTCCATCGACGTGCCGGCGCCGTGGCCCGAGCTGTCGCTGGTGCGGAGCAAGATCGGCTCGTCGCTGCCCTGGGCCGCCTGCAGCGCCGCGACCATCTTGCGCGAGTGCCAGGGCGCGACCCGCGGATCGTTGGCGCCGGTGGTCATGAGGATCGCCGGGTAGCGCGTGCCGGCCACGACGTGGTGGTACGGCGAGTAGGCGTAGAGCGCGGCGAACTGGTCGGCGTCGGTGACGGTGCCGAACTCGGTCACGTTGAACGCGCCGTTGGGTGAGCGCTCGACGCGCAGCATGTCGTAGATGCCGACCTGCGCGACCACCGCGCGCATCTTGTCAGGGTGCTGGGTGACCAGCGCGCCCATCAAGAGCCCGCCGTTGGAGCCGCCGATGATCACGGTGCGTTCGGGCCGGGTGTAGCCCTTGGCGACCAGCTCGTCGAGGGCAGCCGCGAAGTCGTCGAACACGTTCTGCTTCTTGGTGAGCGCGCCGGCTTGGTGCCAGGCCTCGCCGAGCTCGGCGCCGCCGCGCAGGTTGACCTGCACCCAACACACCCCGCGGGTGAGCACGGGCGACCAGGACTCGAGGAAGCCCGGCTCCTGGTTCACCCCGTAGCCGCCGTAGCCGTTGACGACGCACGGCACCGAGCCGTCCTTGGGCGCGCCCTTCTTCCACACGATCGACATCGGCACCTGGGTGCCGTCCTTGGACGTGGCCAGCTCGCGCACGACCTCGAAGTCGCTCAGGTCGACCGTCGACGGCGGCGACAGCGCGGCGATCGGCGTGAGCGCGCCGGTCTTGCCGTCGATGCGCGACACCGCGGCCGGCGCGGTGAAGGTGGCGACGCTGACCAGCAGGTCCTTGCCAACCACCACCGGCTGCGAGACCGACGCTACCGCCGGCAGCTTGGGCGCCGCGGCGGGCTTGCCGGCCGGCGTGTAGGCGCGCAGCGCGCTCGGGCCGCCCTGCTGGACGACGACGTACAGGCGGTCGGCGGTCGCGACGAGGCCGGTGTCGGGGTAGCCGGTGACGATCGCGTCGGTGCCCTCGGGCACGATCACCTTGGCCTTGGCCAGCACGGGGTGGTTGCCGTCGAGGCGCAGCACCTTGCCGCGCGGCGCGTCCTTGCGCGAGACCAGCCACAGATCCGCCGTCGGGCCAAAGCCCGCGAAGACGATGGCGTCGTTCCAGTCGTCGAGCTGGGTCCAGCCACCTTTGGCCGCACGCAGGTAGTGGCGAAAGGTGCCGCCGTCGCCGTTTTGCACGGTGGCCAGCACGCGGCCGCGGGAGTCGGTAGCCAGCGCGATCTCGGCGATCTTGGGCAGGTCCTTGCCCATCTCGTAGGTGTCGCTCGCCACCGGCTTGCCCAGCTCGTGCCAGTACACCTGCATCCAGAAGTCGCGGTCACCGTCGGGGCGCTCGCCAGCCGCCGGGTAGCGCGTGTACCAGAAGCCCTTGCCGTCGGCCCGCCACGCGACGTCGCCGCCGCCGGTGCCACGCTGGACGTTGGGAATGACCTCGTCGAGCTCCTTGCCGTCGAGGTCGACGACGTGGAGATCGCCGGCCTCGCTGCCGCCGCTCGAGATCGAGATCGCGACCTTGGTGCCGTCGGGCGACGGCTCGAACCAGTCGAAGGTCGTGATCGCGCTGCCGCCGGCGGTCGGGTCGTAGACCAGGCGGGCCTGGGCGGCAGCCTCGGGGCTGTCCATCACCACCAGCTCGGGCTGCTGCTTGGTGGGCAGCTTGCGACGCGCGAACAGCTTGCCGCCGACGCCGTGGAAGTCCCAGTAGTCGATGGTCGGCGCGGTGAGGATCGCGCGCAGCTCGCTGCGCAGCGCGTCGACCTCGGGCAGCTGGTCGAGGATGGCGCGGGCGTAGGCGTTTTGGCCGCGGCTCCAAGCGGCGACGTCGGCGTCGGCGCCCTCGAGCCACTGGTACGGGTCGCTGACGTCGACGCCATGGTAGCGGTCGGTGACGGGCCGCATCGCGGCCACCGGCGGGCGAGCAGCGGCGGGCGGTCCGTCGGCGGCGGGCGGCGACGCGCCGCCGGGGCTGGTGGGATCGGGACGTGCGGCCGGCGGTGACGAGCTACCGCCGCACGAGACCGCGAGAAGCAACACCAACGCCGACGAGAACCTGCGCATGGGCTAGTGGTACCGCCGCATCGGGGCGAAGGGAACCGGTCAGCAACCGCTCCGCCGCGGTCGGCTCCCGCACCGACGGGCGCCTCGCTACCCGCGCGTCGTCAGCGCGACCAGCTCGTCGTCGTGGCCGGCCCGCGGCAGGAGATCCGCGGGCGCGCCATCCGCGATCACGGTGCCGCTCGCGATGCGGATCACGCGGTCGGCCAGCGCGCGGGCTTCGCCGGTCGAGTGGGTCACCGCGATCGCCGGCACGTCGGCCTCGAGCACCAGCAGGCGGACCAGCGCGATGAGCGGTACCTTGAGCTCGCGGTCGAGCGCCGAGAACGGCTCGTCGAGGAGGATCACCCGCGGGTGCATCGCGAGCGCGCGGGCCAGCGCGACCCGCTGGGCCTCGCCGCCCGAGTAGGTGCGCGGTCGACGGTGCGCGAGGTGCCCGACCCCGACCCGATCGAGATGCGTGCGGGCCAGGGCGACCCGCTCGGCGCGCGGCAGCTCGGACGCCATGCCGTAGGCGACGTTGCCGAGCGCGTCGAGGTGCGGAAACAGCGCCAGGCTCTGGAACAGGTACGCGCAGTGGCGGCGCTCGACCGGGACCCGGACCCCGGTGGCGGTGTCGCTCCACACCACGTCGTCGAGGGCGACCCGGCCTCGGGTCGGCGCGACCAGGCCGCTGATGGCGCCAAGCAGCGTGCTCTTGCCCGAGCCCGACGGCCCCAGCACGCAGGTGATACCGCGCGCGAAGCGGGTCGTGACCGCGAGGCGAAAACCGGCGCGCTCGACGGTGATGTCGACGTCGAGGCTCATCGGGGCGCTCGCGGGCGATCGAGATCACGATCGGTGAACCGGTTCACCAGGTACAGGATCGTCACCGCGCCGACGGTGAGCACGATCGAGCTGACCGCGGCCTGATAGGCGCGGTCGCCCTGCACGTGATCGTAGATGGCGAGCGGCGCGGATCGCGTGACGTCCGGGATATCGCCACCGATCATGAGCGTCACCCCGAAGTCGCCCAGGCCGCGCGCGAAGCCGAGCATGAGCCCGCCGACGATGCCGGGCGCGGCCAGCGGCAGCGCGACGGTGAACAACGCCCGCCGCTTGCTGGCGCCCAGCGTGCGCGCCGCCGCGAGGAGCGTGGGGTCGACGCCCTGAAACGCGGTGCGCGCGGCCTTGGCGATCATCGGCAGCGCGCCGATGGCGGCGGCCAGCACGACCGCGCTGAAGCTGAACGTCAGATCACTGCCAAAGACATCCCGCCACAGCCTGCCGGCTGGGCTCTTGCGTCCGACCGCGACCAGGACGTAGTAGCCGAGCACGGTCGGCGGCATCACCAGCGGGGCGGCCACGATGGCGTCGAGGAGGTTGCGACCCGGCATCCGCGGCGACGCCAGCGCCGCGCCGATCGCGATGCCGACCACGCCGGCGAGCACCGTCGCGATCAGCGCGGCCTCGAGCGAGAGGAGGAGCGGGTTCCAGTCCATGCGCGGCTACGGGACCGGCCGCGCATCGCTGTTGATGCCGACCGCCCTGGCGTCGATCGCCGGGATCGCGCCCAGCAGGCAGCGAGCGATCACCGCGCGACCGGCGCGATCGCCGAGCTTCGGCCGCACCGTGCAGCCCGCGCCGGCGCAGCGGAACAGGAGCCGGTTGCCCGGATAGTCGACGTCGAGCTCGGTGCTGACCAGCGCCGACATCCCGAGGATGCCGTCGATCTCGGGCTGGGACGGGCGCAGCTCGGCGCGCAGCGCTTGCAGCAGCGGATGGGTATCGGGCACGACGATCGCCTCGATCGAGGTGGCCAGCTCGATCACCGCGGGCGCGCCGCAGAAGGTGCCTTCGGTGCACGGACAGTCGTCGCCCTCGACGCAGTCGCGCCCGCTGAGCAGGTGCTGCGCGTAGACCTCGCGACAGGCGCCGCGCGGCGACTCCGAGGTCGCGGTGGCGGCGATCGCGATCCCGGCGATGCGAGCCAGCCGTCCCTCGACGACCCCCGACGGCAGCAGCACGCTGGCCGGCGGCAGCGACTCCAGCGGGGTCGCGCCGGTCTCGGTGGCGTAGGCGGTGTAGCGCGCGGCGCCGATGATCGACGGCCCGATGCCGCTCGACAGCACCATCGCGCTGTCGATGCCGCGCGCCGCCGGATCAGCCTGCAACGGATCGGGCGACAGGCAGACGTTGAGCGCGATGCGCAGCCCCGAGAAGCCGAGCTCGGTGCCGCCCAGGACCAACGTGCCGCCGCCGTAGAACGGCGAGGGCAGCTCGGCGTCGCAGGTGCGGGCGCGGGCCTCGCTGTCGCCGGCGATGTCGGGCAGCACCGAGATCCGGTCTTCCGACGGGTGAAACCGGATCGCGTCGCCGCGCAGCGTGTCGGCGCCGATGACCGCGGTGATCGGTCGAGGCGCGCCCGGGGCGCCCACGGTGCAGGGCGCCTCGCCATCGCAGGGGTGCAAGAAGATCGCGCTCGGGCTGAAGCGCGCGCGGGTGATGAGCTCGGGGTCGGTAGGCGAGCGGTGCCCGAGCAGCGCCAGCTCGACGCGGCGCCGACGCGGCGCTTCGCCCAGCGGGGCGTCGAGGATCGTGATCGGCGACAGCAGGTCCAAGACCGCGGTCTCGGGCGCGCCGTCGCCGACGCGGATCGTGACGACGAAGGCCCCAGCGGCGCGGTCGAGGTAGACCGGGAACGGATCGCCCGAGAAGCCGCCGGCGTCGCCGCAGGCCGCCAGCGCACCCAGCGCACCCAGCGCACCCAGCGCACCCAGCGCGAGGATCGGGGCGGCGCGGCGCAGGCTCACGATCGCGACGCTACCACTCGACGCCGGCCCACGGCAGCTCGTGGACCGTGGCGCGACGGCCGTCGAGGTGGACCTCGCCGCCGACCTCCCAGGTCGTGCGGTGCAGGTAGCCCAGCGCGATCGGCCCCAGCCGGGGCGACACCACCGATGACGTCACGACGCCGGCCTTGTCGCGCGTCGCGTGCTTGATGACCGCGCCGATCGGCGCCGGGCCCTCACCGTCGAGCTTGAGGCCGCGCAGCATCTTGGCCGACTGGCCTTGGGCGTGGACGCGAAACACCGGCTCCTGCCCGACGTAGCAGCCCTTGCCGTAGTCGAGGAACCCGGCGAGCGGGGTCTCGAAGGGGAAGCCGTCGTCGTCGATGTCGACGCCGTAGCGCGGCATGCCGGCCTCGATGCGCGCGACCTCGACCTCCTCGGGCGAGGCCACCGGGCCCGGCGCGGGCGCGAAGATCATCGGCGCCTGCCAGGCCTGGGTCGGGCTGGTCCACACCCGGTGGGCGGTCAGCTCGAGCGCGCGGGCGGTGACGTCGTCCATGACCGCGTACTTGTCGAGGAGCGCGAGCGTGGGCGCGACCAGCATCGGCTCGCAGTGCAGCAGCACACGGTCGGCCTCGACGGTGAGATCGACGACCGACAGGACGCGGCCCTTGGGCGACAGGATCGCTCCCCAGCCGTGGCCACCGATGGGCAGCGCGGTGACGTTGATGGTGGTGAGGCCGTGCAGGAAGCGCAGCCGATCGGCACCGGTCACCTCGAGGTGGCCCCAAGCGGAGAAGTCGACGAGCATGGGCTAGCCTGCCCTACGCCCAGCGGCGCGCAAGCGATCGGCGCGACGGTCGGCGGCGGCCAGGTGGCGACGGTGATCGTCGGGCGACGCCAGCACCAGCCCCGGCACCGGGCGCGGCTCGCCGGCCTCGTCGACGGCCACGAAGGTCAGGTAGGCCTTGGTGGTGTAGCGACGCGAGCGCGTCGACATGTCCTCGGTCTCGACGCGGCAGCCGACCTCCATCGAGGTGCGACCCGCGAAGTTGACCTGGGCGTGGAGCACGACGACCGCGCCGCAGTGCACGGCGTGCATGAAGTCGAGGCGATCGATCGACGCGGTGAGGACGCGGCCACCAGCGTGCCTCATGGCGGCGACACCGGAGCACACGTCGATCCACTGCATCATCACGCCGCCGAACATCACGCCCGACGGCCCGTTGGTGTGGGTCGGCATCACGATCTGCGTCATCACGCAGCGCGACGCCTCGGGCGACAAGGGCGGCGGCTGCGTGGCCGCCGACACGGTTACTTGGACTTCTTCGACGGCGCGGGCGCTGGCTTCTTGGCCGCGGCCTTGGCGGCCGTGACCTTGCGCTTGGTGCGCGCCTTCAGCGCGTTCTGGCTCTTGCGGCGACGCATCTTCTTCGAACGGCGGCTATCTCGACGACCCATGGCAGGCTCCTTTTGGTGCGGCGGAGTATTGGGAACCCACCTCCGCCTGTCAACCCGCCCGACCCGCCGTCTCGCGCGGCGGCCGAGCCCGTCTCAGTAGCGTAGCGCGACGGCGAAGTGGAACCGGCCCCGCGGATCATCGCCGAGGCGGGGCGTGAGCGGCACCGCGTACTCGCCCGAGAACGCGCCGATCGGCAGCAAGAAGCGCAGCGCCATGCCGACCGCCGGGCGCACGTCGTCGAGCTGCACCGCGGCCAGGGTGTTGGTCACCAGGCCAGCGTCGACGAAGAGCGCCGAGGCCACCGGGATGCCGCCGATCCTCCACAAGGTCACCTGAGCGTCGACCGTGCCCAGCGCGCGGATGTTGCCGCCCGCGGGCAGCACCCGGATCTGGGTGGTCTGACCCAGCGGCGGCACCGGCTCGGTGATGATCTCGGTCGCCAGGCGATCTTCCTCGTAGCCGCGCACGCTGTCGTCGCCCCCGGCGAAGAACCGCTCGACCTCGGGCAGCAGCACGGCGCCGCCGAGCGGGATGCCGTGGTCGTAGCGACCGTCGACGCGCAGCTGCACGCGGCCGCGGGTGTAGAAGGCCTGGCCCAGGCCCGACAGCTTCACGAAGGTGTCCTGGCCGAGCAGGTACGGGCTGGCGTACGCCGCGCTGACCTCGGCGCGGAAGCCGTTGTCCGGCGCCAGCGGGTTGAGGTTGCCGCGAGCATCGCGGCGCTGGTCCCAGGTCAGCGTCAGCCCCAGGGTGCCGGTGCGGGTGCGGATCGGGTTGGTCGTGAGGTCGCCGGCCGGGCCGGGCGGCCGCACCAGCTCCTCGTCGCGCGAGCGCAGGCGGATGTCGAAGCGGAGCGCCGCCGCGATGAGCCGCGCGCGATGACGGTCGGTGTTCTCGCGCTGCCACGAGCGCGAGCCTGCCAGCGCGGTGCCGTAGGTGAGCAGGTCACCGAAGCGCTCGGTGCTCTGGTTGCGGACGTAGGCCGACACCTCGGTGTCGAACGACGCGCGCAGGTAGCGGCGCGCCAGCCAGTGGGGCAGGCGCAGCGTGCCCTCGGCCGCCTTGTACTGCGTGCCGTAGGTGAGGTTGGTGTCGAGCCGGATGCCGAGCCCGGCGATGTTGGGCAACGACGGCTTGGCCCGGACGAAGGGCCCGTTCTCGAGCGAGCCGCCCAGCTCGAGGTCGAGCTGGACGCCGACGTCGCGGCGCTCCTCGACGCGCACCACGACGTTGACGGTGTCCTCGAGCGTGTCGTCGAAGTCGACCAGGCCCACCGACACCGACGAGAACAGGTTGGTCGCGCGCAGCCGGGTCGGCCCGCCGCGGAACAGGTCGCCGGTGAGCAGGTGGCCGCGCGCGAAGGCCAGCTCGTCGCGGATCACCCAGTCGCGGGTGCGAAAGTTGCCGCGCACGACGACCTCGCCGATGCGCAGCTCCTGGTGCTCGGCCACGGTGATGGTGACGATCGCGGCCTTGCCGTCGGCCGACAGCACCGGCTCGCCCAGGGTCGTCGTCGCGCGCGGTCGGCCCAGGTTCCAGTACCAATCGGCGAGCCCGGCGGCGGCCTTGGCCAGACGCGCCGGCACGAAGGGATCGCCGGGCTTCACGCCGAACCGGGCCCGCACCTGGGCCTCGCTGGCCACGGTGGTGCCGCACGGCACCGGCCCGCAGTCAAAAGCCACGTTCACCTGGGCGATCAGCGTGCGCGGGCCCTCGTCGATGCGGAACCGCACGTAGAGGTCGTTGGGCGCGCGGTTGACCGCGACCTCGGCGAGCGCGATCGCGGCGGCGCCCCAGCCGGCCGGGCTGGGCGCGACCTCGACGCGGGCTTTGGCCTGCAGGAAGCCGTTGCTGTTGTAGAGCCGCTCGAGGGCCGCGGTGTCGAACGCGAGCTGGTCGGTCGTGGGCGACACGTCGTCGGAGAGGTCGAGGATCGGGCCCTGCTCGCGGGTGCCGATGGCCCCGAACAGGTCGCCGCGCGACAGGCTGCAGGGTCGGTCGCCGTCGGGGCCGCGGCACGCCATCGTCACCCGTCGGACCTCGCGCGACGGGCCTGGCTCGATCCGGTACACCACGCGATCGAAGGCGCGGAAGCGGACCCGGTCGAAGCTGACCAGCACATCGAAGGCGCCGCGCCCCTGGTAGTAGCGCTCGATGGCGTGGGCCGACGCCGCGATCTCGAAGTCGTCGACCGAGGTCGCGGTCGCGAAGGTCAGGATCTTGGTCAGCTCCTCGTCGGGGACCGCGTCCTTGTCATTGCCCTCGAAGACCACGTCGAGCTTGCGGCGTTCGTCGACACGGATCGTGACGTCGACGGTGTGGGTCTTGCGATCGAAGGAGCCCAGGGGATCGAAGTCGCTCGAGACCCGGGCGCCCGGGAAGCCGCGGCGTTGGAAGCGCCGGGTGATCTCGTCGAGGTCGGCCTGATGCTGGGCCCGCGTGAACCGCTTCGCGCAGTAGAGCGCGAGTGACAGGCACAGCTCGCGGTGCTCGAGGGCCCGCGCGATCTCGGCGCGGCCCACCGACAGCTCGCCGCCGGCCTGGCTGGTGTTCACGACGACGACCTTGCCGAGGTGATAGGCCCCGCCCAACTTGGCGGTGAGCGTGACCTTCGCGCCGTAGGCGCCGACCTTGGCGATGCCGATGGTGACCGCGGCGTCGAAGTAGCCCTCGTCGCGCAGGTAGACCTGGACCCGATCGGCCTCTTCGTCGAGAAGCTTCTGGCGGGCCTCCTGGGTGCGGGGCAGCGCGACGCCGGCGCGCAGCCGGACCCGGCGCCGCACCTCGTCCTCGAGGTACACGTCGGTGAGCCGCTGCGAGATCGAGACGTCGACCCAGCGCACGACCGGGATCGGGTAGACCTCGAGCGTGGCCTTGATGCCGCCGCCGTCGAGGCGGGTCGTGCGCAGCTCGGTGAGCTGGTACCCCAGGCGCTCGCACACCTCGGCCAGCTCCTCGCGGGCGGTGTCGGTGAGCGCGCGCCGGGTCCGGAGATCGGGCGCGAGCATCGCGCGCAGCACGCTGGGCGGATCGAGCAGCGTGCCGACCACCTCCCACTCGGTGAAGACCATCGGTGGCGCCGGCACCGGCGTCGATTCCACGACCGGCGGCGTGGTCGGTGCCGCGGGATTGGCCGGCACGGTGACCGGCGCGACCGTTGGCGTGGTCGGCGCCGAGACCGCCGTCGGCTGCGCGCGGGCGCGAGGGACCACCATCGCCAGCGCGATCAGCACGACGACGACACGCCCGCGCACCGTCAGTCTCCCAGGCACCAGCGACGACAGAAGGTTCGCCACACCGTCTTCACCTCGATGTCGTTGATGTCCTTCTCCGCGGCGTCGTCGAAGTTCTTCACCAGCCACGACAGCTCGGCCGTGAACGAGAACGGCAGCTGGAGCTCGGCGCGGGCGTTCACCGTCGAGCCGCGGGTGGTGCGCTCGAGATCGCCGACCAGCTGGGCGTTCTCGAACACCCGCTTCTCGCCGTGGAAGCCGAACGCGCCCAGGTTGAACTCGATGCGGGCGACGTCGAGGCCCGACAGGTCGCGCAGCGTGTCGGCGACCGCGCGCGTGAGCAGGTCGCCGGCGGCCTGCCGGAACAGCTCGTCGGTGTAGCCCTGCGAGGTGTCGGTCGACGGCGCGATGCGGCTGGGGTCGCTGCCGATCGCGCCCTGACCCAGGTTGCGGCGAAACTCCTCGGGCGTGCGGCCCGAGATGATGAGCGTGAGGGTCTGCGCCTTGTTGAGCCCCGAGGCCGTGAACAGATCCCAGTCGGGCTGCTTGAGGCTGCCCTTCACGATGAGCGTGATCAGGTGATCCTGGCCGGTCGGGTCGCGGTAGTCGGCCTCGCTGGCGAGGTCGAGGGTGAGCTCGCTGGGCGGCAGGCGCGGCGAGAACGTGACGGTGCCGGTGGTGCGCGAGAACCGCGCGCGCAGGCCCGGGATGCGGAACTGTCCGCGCTGCACGCTGATCGTGCCGTCGATGCGGGGGTCGTTGGGCGTGCCCTTGAGCTGCAGCGTGCCGAACATGTCGATGTTGGCGATGTTGTCGACGACCGAGAAGCGCCGGGCCTCCAGCTTGATGTCGAGCGCCGCGTTCGCGATGATCGGCTCGGACTCCCAGAACGGCGGCGGGCTCGGCACCGACGAGGTCGGGACGAAGGCGTCGCCCAGGTTGAAGTCGCGCAGGTAGCGGCCGCTGACGATCTCGACGTTGCCCGACACCTCGAGCTCGTGACGATCGTTGAGCACGCCGTTCATGCGGTCGATGTTGACCACCAGGTCGAGCTCGCGCGGGACCCGGTATGGCACCGCGTCGGCCGAGCCGGTGATATCGGCACCTTTGATCTTCCAGTCCTCCAGATCGACGATGCCGCGGATGCCGCGCAGCCGGCCCTCGCCGTCGAGGGAGCCGCCGATGTCCTCGAGCTCGATGCGGTCGTTGGTGACGGTGATCGTGCCCGAGGTCAGCGCGACCTCGCGGCGGACGCTACGCAGGAGCATCGTCAGCGGGCGGGTCGGGTCGAGCTCGACCAGGACGTCCACCGGCGGGAACCCGCCCTTGCTGGGGCCGGCCAAGCGCACGGTGATGTCGGCGACGCCGGTGGCCGACGCGATCTGCGACGGGGCCAGCGCGACCAGCATCTCGCCGGCCAGATCGCCGGCGATGACGACGTTCCACACCGTCGGTTTCCAGTCCTCCAGCACCAGGCCGCCCGTGATCGACAGCGAGGCCTTGGCCTCGTCGGAGTAACCGTCGGTGACCTCCAAGGCGAGGCCGGTGAACGAGACCTCGCCGTCCTCGATGCCGATGCGGCCGGCCGGGATGCGCAACACCGCTTCCTGTCGCGGCAGCCGCACCGCGGCGTCGGCCAGATCGATCGTGACCTTGATGCGGGGGTCGTCGACGCGCCCGTTGATGGTCGCCTCGACCTCGGCGGTGCCGCGGATGTCGTCGAGGACGTTGCCGGTGAGCGCGCGGGCCCGGCTGAGATCGAGCGCGCCCACCGCCCGCAGCTCGACCGCGCCGGGCGCCGCCTGGCCCTCGATCTCGATCGTCCCGAACGGGGTCGCGAACGCGGCCTTGTCGGTGATGGCCAGCGTCGTGCCGTCGTAGGTCGCCAGCACCGGACGCGCGAGCTTGACGTCGATGGGGACCGAGGTGTCGCCCATGCCGGGCACCGCGACCGTGGTCGAGAGCTCCGACAGCTCGAGCGTGACGTCGAGGGGCGCCTTGGGATCGCCGAGCGCGGTGCGGACCCGGACCCGCCCCGAGGCCAGCGCGTGGACGCTGGGCAGGCCGGTGAGCTTGGCGAGATCGACGACGGCGTCGAGGGCCAGGCGCGACGCCTCGACCGTGAGGTCGAGCTGGTAGGGCGCGGCGGTGGTGAGGCGGCCCCGCAGCGTGAGCCGGCCGTCGAGAAAGCTGCCGGCCAGCTCGATGGCGCCCGGGCCGCTCTCGCGCACGGTGACGTCGCCGTCGCCGACGAAGGTGTCGAGCACCCAGCCTCGGGTCACCCGCACCGTGCCGCTGGCGGTCGGCGCATCGAGGGTGCCGCCCAGGGAGATGCCCGAGGCGTCGAGGGTGGCGCCGGCCGGGATGGTCGCGCCGGTGAGCGCGGCGATGGCTTGGAGCGGCACGCCGGTGATGGCGATCGTGCCGCCCAAGCGCTGGTTGCGATCGGCGTGCACGCGCATCGCGATCTCGCCGCCGGCGTCGCGCCGGGCCCGAGCGATGAGGCAGCGCCCGCCGGCCTTGCCGACCGCGAGACAGGCGTCGCTGCTGCCGTCGGGCGGCAGCGCGCCCTTGCACTTGGCGAGCGTGGTCGGCGCCCGCGACAGCCACAGCCCCACGTCGGTGTAGACGTCGCCGAGGATCGTCACCTGGTTGGCGCAGGCCCAGCCCTCGCCGGTCATGCGGCGGGGATCGAGCGGGCCGCGCACGGTCACATCGGCGGCGACCTTGCCGACCACCAGCCCGCCCAGCTCGCTCACCCGCGCCAGGTCGACGTTGTCGGCGATCACGCGCAGCCGCTCGACCCACAGCGACGGCTTGAGCCGCACCACGCCCGAGGCGCGGACGAGGCCGCCCAGGATCTTGGTGGTCGCGCTCTGGATCGTCGCGGTCTTGCCGTCGGTGCGGTAGACGACGTGGGCGCTGCCGATCACCGGCAGGCACGACAGGTTGGCGCTACCGCTGAACTTGCTGTCGTCCCCGCCGTCGCTCGACCACTCGGTCTCGGTGTCATCTAGGTTGATGTCGCTACAGCGTCGGGTCCGCGGTCGGGCGGCCTGGGCCTGGAGGGTCGGGCGCGGCCTCGACACGCCCCGGCTCTCGGGCGCGCTGCTGATCGCCGCCACGCTGGGCCGCAGATAGCGGGCCCCGGTTCGCCGCATCGGCCCACCGCCGCGCCGCGGCTTCGCGCGTAGCTTGGGCCGCGGCGGCGCGGTCGGCGTCGGCGGATCGCCCAGCTCGCTCAGGCAGGTCTGGACCCGGGTCGCGAGCTGGACCGCACGGGTGGCGCCGCCCTTGAACTTGATCTTCCGGCGGTTGGTGTCCCAGTTGTAAAAGCCGTTGATGGTGGTGTGCGCGGTCCCGAGGTCGGCCTGGACGTCCTTGAAGTTCAGCACGCTCTCGAGCTGGTCGGCGCTGATGCCCTCGAGCCCGCCGCCCGGCACGCTGGCCTTGGCCGACAGCTTGAGGATGCCGAAATCGAAGACGAAGTCGTCGACGTGCGCGATGAGCTTGGTGTCACCTTTGTAGCGGCGCGCCCGCAGGTTGCCCGACAGCCGGTCGCCGATCAGGCCGCGCAGGCACGGCGTGAGCCACTCCGACAGCTCGAGCGGGTCGGTGATCGCGATGTTCGAGTCGACCAGGAACGGCGCCTCGTCGGAGCCGTCGCCCTCGAAGCTCGCCGACAGCTTGAGCATGCCGCCCGCGCCGCGGCCGATGAACTCCTCGACGGTGCCGGTGTTGACCTGGAGGTCGTAGACCGCATGCAAGGTCTCGAGCTCGAGGTGCAAGTTGCGCTCGAGCACCTCGAGGTCGTAGGTGAGGCCGCTGATCGCCAGATCGATCCGCGGGAAGAACACGATCGACCCGGTGACCTTGGTGTTGATCGTGACGTCGTCGCCGCCCAGCTCGGGGATGAACGCGTCGCTCAGCATCGCGCCGGCGTTGGTGACGTTGGCCCGGATGTCCCAGTCGCCGCCGTACGGGCTCGTCATGTACTCGACCATGCTGCCCTTGAGCGACGCCTTGGCCGCGCTCTTGAGGTCGACCTCGAGTTGGAAGTTGAGCGAGGTCGCGACCGGGCTGGCCGGCCAGCTCGCCGGCAGCTGGGAGACCCGCTCGGCCCGCATCGCGGTCAGCGGGAAACGGTACAGGCCGCTCCAACGTGAGCGATCCTTGGCCTGCTCCCAGAACAGATCGATCTCGCCGGGCCCACCTGCGGGCGCGAGCGAGAAGTAGAACTTGGGCAGCACCGGGTCCGAGGCGTCCATGTAGAGGAAGCCCTCGGCGCTCACGTTTTCGACGCGCGCGCGGAACTGGTAGCTGGTGCGCTCGCTGTCGGGCTTGATCAGCACCTCGACATCGACGTCCTCGACGTGGAAGTCGCGCAGGTCGAACAGCGGCGGCGCGCTGCTCGACGCCAGCCCAGCATAGAAGCTGGCCGGTCCACGCTTGCCGTAGAACGCGGCCAGCAGGCTGAAGACCTTGGTGTCGTAGAGGTAGAGCGGGTAGGGCTCCGCCACCTCGCGCAGGAGCACGCTGCCCCCATGCACGACGATCTTGCGGAACACCAAGTCGTGATTGCCAAACAGCAGCGCGTGGATGTCGATCTCGGCGGTGATCTTGGGCGACAGCAGCACGGTCTCGCGCTCGTAGTCTTTGATCTCGATGTCGTGGAACGTCAGCGGCACCCAGCCACCGGTCACCATCGTTTTCATCCCCGACACCGGCCACTCGATGGACCGCACGTGGACCTCGCCACGCATCTTGCTGTTGAGCATCGTGCACAGCATCTCGGCCAGATCGGGCCCCTCGAAGCGGATGCGCAGGAGCGCGACCGCGCTCCCGATCGTCACGAGCAGGACGACCGCAAGGGCCACGAGCCATCGGCGCAGCCGGATCGCAGGACGCGCACGCACGCGCCCGGACCCTACCAGAGTGCCTCGCGAACCGCCCGTGATCAGGCAGTTCTCAACGCGTGCAGTACTCGACCGCTGACGGGATGCCCTGTCGGACCACCACGCAGCGTGACGCTTGCACGGCGTCGTTCTCGATCGTGATCGCGACGTTGTCGCCGAGCTCGGCCGGGAAAGGCTGGGTCGGGCCGACGCTGCCGTCGGCGCGCGCGGTCGTGATGATGCCGGTGCCTTGGTCCTTGTTGAAGATGTAGACCACGGCGAAGGCGTAGTTGGGCTCGGTGCCGTAGCTGAAGGTCGCCACGCCGCTCGAGGAGTCGACCGCGAAGCCCATGAGCGACGGGTCGGGCGGCGGGATCGGGATCGACGGCGTCACGCACGCCGAGACCAGCGCGAGCATGCCGGCGAGAAGGACTGCGCGGGTCGACACCCGCTCATCCTACGCAAGCCCCGCGCCGAAAGCACCGAGGGCGCAGGCGATGAGATTCTCATCACTTGCGCCCATGGGTCGGTCGCTGGTCGCCAACCGAGTTGGCGTATGGTCAACCGGGTTGCGGCCGACCTGCTGACTGCTCGGCTCAGCGCGTGCGCTTGACCTTGAGCGGAAGCAGGATCGAAACGCCGATGCCGGTGTACAGGTGGTGGAGGAAACGACTGTCGTCGTCCTTCACCGCGAGGTCGGCGTTGAAGTCCGCGCCCGACGGGTTGTCGTTGAACGCGTAGTCGTGGATCGACAGGTCGATGGCGATGAAGTCCGACACGAAGATGTGCAGCCCGCCGCCGAGGTACAGGCCCGGCCTGAAGCCCGAGTTGAGCGGCGGATCGTCGTTGGGGTTGTCGTCGGCGCCAACCGGCATCGGACCCGCGCCGTCGGGATCGACGCCGATGCCGGGCTGGGTGTCCGAGCAGATGCTCGCCTTGCAATCCGAGGTGAGCTGCGCGAAGGAGACGCCGGCTTGGAAGTAGAAGTCGAAGTTGACGAAGGCCTTGCCGAAGGCGGCGACCTTGCCGTACCAGGGCGTCACGCCCACGTACAGCGCGCCGTGCAGCGGCATCTTGTTGAGGTGCTGCGCGAACTCGTCCTTGGACGGCTCGCGGTCGTTGACGGGATTGCCCTCGAGCGACTTGAGGACGCGCGAGGTCAGCTTGGTGTCGAGCGCGGCGGAGAACACACCGATGCCACCGAACGACAGCATGTCGTTGAGGTGGTACTCGAGCTTGATGCCGCCGCCGACGAAGTGGCGGAAATCGGCGTTGATCGTCGACTCGAAGAGCGCGGTCGCCTCGAGGCGCTTGGCGACCAGCAGGAGCCGGTGGCGAACCGCCGGCTGCTCGGCAAGTATCTCGCGACGGTTGTCGTCGGCGTGGACGATCGCGGGAGTCGCCAAGAACGCCGCGAGGGCGACGGTGGAGGTGAGAACAGCGACGGTGCGCGACCGCGAGTTGGATGAGGTCATGATTGAGCTCTTTCGATCGGCGGTCAGCGGAAGGTCGTGTAGTCGAAGGTCGGCGGGATCCAGAAGCTGACGCCGACTTGGAACATCACGTTGTTGATGAACGCAGTCTCGGCGTTGTCCTTGGCGGCCTGGGCCGACGTGTACATCGTGTCGCTACGACCGGCGGGCTCGAACTTGTCGACGAAGAGGTAGTCGCGGATACCGAGATTGACCGTCAGCCACTTCGTGAGGAAGAAGCGCATCGACGCGCCGACGTTGGGCGTGATGAGCAGGCTGCTGAAGGGCTGGAAGCGCGGGTCGCGCGGGATGATCTCGGACTGGGTCACGCCGACGCCGGCGGTGAAGTACGTCTCCCAGTGGATGAGGTGCTTGTCGAGGACGGCGAACTTTCCGTACACCGGCACGTAGTGGAAGTTCAGCGCCGCGGCGAAGTTGTACTGGTTGACCGTCGGCAGGCGGCGGGCCTGGCGACCGACGAGGTCGAAGGGCTCGCGGAAGTTGTGCGCGAAGTACTGGCCTTCGACGCCGACCGCGAGCACGTCGGTCAGGTAGTAGTTGATCTGCGCGCCCGCGCCGATGTGGCGGACCATGTTGTCGTTCATGGTCGTGGCCACGAACGGCATCAAGTCGGTGCGGTGCAGCTTGAGGAACGGCTTGCGCATCACGACCACGATGTCCTTCCAGGACACCGGCTGGACCTCGCGGCTGGTCGTGTCGACCTTCACCGCGTCTTCCTCGGGCGCGGCCGCAAGGTCGGTGCTGAGATCGCCCTCGACCTGGACGTCGGGATCCATCTCGATCTCGCCCTCGTCCGGCGTGCCGGTATCGGGGGGAGCGTCGGGGTCCATCTCGATCTCACCGTCGTCCGGCGCGCCGGTGGCGGGGGGAGAGGGAGCGGGGGGAGTGGGCTTGGGCTTGGGCTGCCCATACGCCGTCGTCGCGAGGACCGCCACGCTCAGCGCTGCGAGGATGCTTACATGGCTCTTGATGCGTCGCATGAGGTGCAGTGGTCTCCGGCGAAGGGTCCCAGCCGAGCGGCAGTGAGTGACGAAATCCCCAATGATTCCGGTGGCTTGCGTCGTTTTGCGCGTGGCTTGGCGCACTATAACACGCGACTTTTTCGTTTCACAAGACCACGCGGGCTATTCAGCAGTTGCGGGATCCGGTGCGATCCGTCACGTAAGAAATGTCGAGCAGGCTCACTCCGCGCCCTCGTAGAGCGCGGCGACGAAGGCGGCCGGGTCGAAGGGCCGCAGATCCTCGAGCTTCTCGCCGACGCCGATGTACCGCACCGGCACCTTCAGCTCGTCGCAAATCCCCAAGATGACGCCGCCTTTGGACGAGCCGTCGAGCTTGGTGATGACGATGCCGGTGATCTCCATGGCGTCCTTGAAGGTCTTGGCCTGGGTGATCGCGTTCTGGCCGGTGGTGGCGTCGAGGACCATCCAGGTCTCGTGGGGCGCGCCGGGCAGGGCCTTGTCGATCACGCGGCGGACCTTCTTGAGCTCGTCCATCAGATCGATCTTGGTGTGCAGGCGGCCGGCGGTATCGCAGATCACCACGTCGACCTTGTCCTCGACGCCGCGCTTGACCGCCTCGAAGATGACCGCCGAGGGATCGCTTCCGTCTTTGCCCCGCACCAAGGTCGCGTTCGCGCGCTTGGCCCACACGTCGAGCTGCTCGGCGGCGGCGGCGCGGAAGGTGTCGCCGGCGGCCAGCAGCACCTTCTTTCCCTGATTGGAGAGCACCGCGGCCAGCTTGCCGATGGTCGTGGTCTTGCCGACGCCGTTGACGCCCAGCACCAGCAACACGTAGGGCCGCTTGCTGCCCCAGTCGATGGTGGGTGCGTCGACCGACAGGATGTCGGTGGAGGTCTGGCGGATCTTCGTCCAGATCTTGCTGGCGTCCTCGAGCTCGTCTTTGGACAGGCTCTTCTTCACCGACTCGAAGATGCGGTCGGCGGCGCGGGGGCCGATGTCGGCCGTGAACAGGACCTCCTCCAGCTCGGGGAGGACGTCGGCGTCGATCTTCTTCTTGCCGAACAGCTTGCCGAGCTTGGCGACGAAGCCACCGCGGGTCTTGGCGAGGCCCGCGCTGTAGGCGGCGGCGGCGGCGGGGTCGACCGGCGCGGCGGGCTCGGCGTCCTCGTCCTCGTCATCCTCGTCATCCTCGTCGGGCTCGGGGCGCGCTTTGGCCTTGGGCTTGACCCGCTGGTCCTGGCGGCGCTGGCGCTTGCGCTCGCGGGGCGGGCGGTCGATGACGGTCGGGCCGACCACGCGCTCCTGCACCGATTTCACGCGATCGCGGGTCTTGTCGCCGGCCCGGCGGATCAACCAGATGACGAGGAAGACGACCGACAGGACGATCGCGAGCGTGACGATCTCTCGGACCATGGGGGCGCGTTATAGCGCAAGGCCGAGTCAGCGACCCTGCGCGCGGTCGCCGATCGCGCCGTGGTGGGCCCGCTCGGCGATGGCGTCGGCGGCCCGGGCCTCGGCGGTCGAGATGATCGCCTCCTCGTTGACCCGGGCCGAGAAGTAGACCTCCTCGACGAGGGCGGTGAGGGTAACCAGCGCTGCGGGCGGGCGCTGGGCCCGGACGTGGTCGACGATCTGGCGTGGTGACCAGATGCCCCACAGCTCGGGGCGGGGCAGCAGCGGGAGCGCGGCGTTGCGGTAGATCGCGAAGACCCGCTCGCGCACTGGCACCAGGTCGACCCGGACCCCGCGCAGCTCGCCCCGGTGGGGCACCGTCACGGTGAAGCGCTCGGCGACGTGGCCGGAGGTCTGCACGCGGCAGGTCCACTCGCCCGGCGACAGCGCCTCGAACGCGAACTGGCCGTCGTCACCGGTGTCGGCGCGGCGGGCCTCGGCACCCAGCGACAGCTCCACGGTGGCCGCGGCGAGGGGCCGGCTGCGCACCGAGTCGCGGACCATGCCAGCGAAGCCGTGATCGCTGGCGCGCCGCAGGGTCGACACCAGGCTGGCGCGAGCCGGCTCGAGCCCGCCGCGCGGCTCGTCGACCAGCCGGGGCTCGACGGCCACGCTGGTGGCGACCCCGTGCTCGCGGCGGCGCCGGGCCAGGATGAAGCCGAGCGCGGTGAGCGCGGTCGCGGCGAAGGCGGCCACCGTGATCAGCACCGGCGGCGGCTGGGGCGCGCCGATGTCGACGAAGGCCGCGGTCGACTGGCTGGGCCGGAGCCAGGCCTCGCGGGTCTCGACCGCGGCGACCAAGCCGTGGCGACCGGCGCCGACCAGCGAGGCTTCGACGTCGATGCCGTACTTGCCGTCAGGGCCGGTGGTCGCGCTGCCCAGGCGGCGCTGGTCGTCGCCCAGCAGCGTGACGGTGACGCGGGCCAAGGCGGTGCCGTCGGCGTCGGTGACCCGGCCCCGCGCGCGTAAGGTCGCGTCGAAGCCGACGTCGCGGTCGGTCAGGTGCAACTCGGTGCGGGTCTCGCTGGTGAGCTGCACGACGGCGCTGGTGGTGGCCGCGCTGTGGCTGGGGTCGCCGGCGTAGCGCGCGACCAGGCGGCGGGTCCCGGCGCCCAGCGCGTCGGCGCGCTTGATGAGCTGGGGCGTGCCGGTGGTGAGCGTGGCGTCGTGGTGCGGCTCGTCGTCGTCGGCGGACGAGACCCGGACCGCGACCGGCGCGACCAGCGGGACGCCGTCGGAGGTCGCGATCACGGTAACCAGGACGCCCAGCGGCGTGACCTGCGTCGAGATCGTGAGATCGACCGGCGCCTTGCTGGGATCGACGGCGGCGGCCGAGACCGACGCGGCGTCGATGGTGGCCCCGCCGCGGAAGTCGAGCTGCACGTCGATGGGGCCGGCCGGCGCCTCGGCGAACGCCTCGAACGTGCCGTCGGGAGCGGTGATCGCGGCGGCGGCCTCGACGCCGCCCAGGCCGACCGTGACCGGCTCGCCACCCAGGCCGACGCCGGCCGCGCGATCGCGCAGCTGGCCGCGCACCTCGACCCGGCCGTCGTCGAGGCGGCGCACCGACTTGAGCAGCAGCTCGGCGCGCGCGCGGATCGCGACGGTCGGCGCGGCTGCGGCCGGGGCGGCGCCGACCGCGGAGCCGATGAGCGCGACCAGCAGCGCCACCGCGATCGCCGTGCTGGAGCGGGGCACGCGAGGGTGATAGCACACCGCCACGGTGGTCCGGGCCGCGGCGCGAGCGGCGAGATTGTCAGAGGGGGGATCGACTGTGCCCGCGGAAAATGCGTATCAAGCGGGTCGAAGTCATCGGGTTCAAATCGTTCTGCGACCGCGCGGTCCTGTCGATCGAGCAGCCGATCACGGCAGTCGTGGGTCCCAACGGGTGCGGCAAGTCGAATATCGTCGACGCCATCCGCTGGTGCATGGGCGAGCAGTCGGCCAAGCACCTGCGTGGCAAGGCGATGGAGGACGTCATCTTCGCCGGATCGGAGAGCCGCGGGCCGTCGCCCATGGCCGAGGTGTCGCTGACCTTCGACGACGTCGGCTTCTCTCACGAGAAGCTCGCGGTCGCGATGCAAGGCGACGAGGCCGAGCAGGCCCTCGCCACCGTCGACGCCATCGCCGGCGCGACCGAGGGTGAGCCGGTCGACGGTGAGCCGGTCGACGGTGAGCCGGTCGACGGGGCGTTGGGCGACCGTGAGGAGGGCAGCCTCGAGACCGCCGGTGAGCTCGATCCCCTCGAGCTGGGCGGCGTCCAGATCTCCGAGGGCGAGGGCGGCGAGCCGCCCGAGCCGGTGGTGCTGTACGACGCCGAGGGCCAGCCCATCGCGTCGGCCTCCGACGAGGTCCGCGAGCTGCTCGCCGATCAGCCGCCCGCAATCGACTTCGCGCAGTACACCGAGGTGACGATCACGCGGCGCTTGTACCGCGACGGCACCTCGCACTACCTCATCAACAAGGTGCCGTGCCGGCTGCGCGACGTCACCGACTTCTTCCTCGGCACCGGCGTCGGCACCAAGGCCTACGCGATCATCGAGCAGGGCCGCATCGGTCAGATCGTGTCGTCGCGCCCGCAGGATCGCCGCCTCATCATCGAGGAGGCCGCCGGCATCACCAAGTTCAAGAGCAAGAAGAAGGCGGCGGAGAAGAAGCTCGATCAGACCAAGCAAAACTTGCTCCGGGTCTCCGATATCGTCTCCGAGCTCGACAAGCGCATGGGCACGCTGCGCCGGCAGGCCCAGAAGGCCGAGCGCTACCGCGCCTACAAGACCGAGCTGCGCGACCTCGACCTGTGGAAGGCCAGCCACCGCTTCCTCGAGCTGCGCGCCGACGCTGGCGCGGTGCAGACCCGTCTCGACGAGGCCGAAGGCGAGCGCCTCATCGTGCGCGGCGCCTTCGAGACCCGCGACGCCGCGGCGGTCGCCGAGCGGGCCGAGCTGGCCCTCGAGGAGCGCCGCATCGCGTCGATCCAGGAGACCATCTACGAGCTCGACAACCGGGTCCGCTTGACCGAGAGCAAGATCGGCTTCGAGACCCGCGAGGCCGAGGATCTCGAGCAGCGCGCCGTCGAGAGCGCGGCCGAGCGCGCGCGCCTCGAGACCCAGCTGAGCGAGGCCGGCGCCGCGCTCGAGGCCCGGGTCGCCGAGCAGGACGGCCTGGCCGCCGAGGTCGCCGCCGGCGCCGAGGCCGCGCAGCTGAGCGAGGCTGCGGCCGTCGAGGCCCGCGGCGCGCTCGGCCGCGCCCAGTCGCAGCTCGACCAGGCCCGCGGCCACGTCGCGACCGCGCGCGCCGACCAGGCCAAGGCCGAGGCCCAAGCCGAGGCGCTCACCCGGCGCCGCGAGGAGTCGGAGCGGCGGCTGGCCCGCGTCGTCGAGGAGCTGGCCACGGTGTCGGATCGCCTGCGCGAGTGCGAGCGCGAGGGCCGGCTGGCCGTCGAGGGCCTGGCGACGCTGCGGCAGACTCGCCTCGATCTCGGTCATCAGGCCGAGACCTGGCAGGGCCGACGCGAGCTGCTCGCCGAGCACGTCTCGGTCGGCGAGTCGCGCGTCGAGACGCTGCGGACCGAGGCCCACCGCCGGCGGTCGCGCCTGCAGTCGCTCATCGAGATCCAGGAGCGCTACGAGGGCTTCGCCCGCGGCACCCGCGCCGTGATGCAGCGCTCCGAGGAGATCGCTCAACGCGCGACCGGCACGATCCGCGGCCTGGTCGCCGACGTGGTGCGCGCGCCCGAGACGCTCGAGCTGGCGGTCGAGGCCGCGCTGGGCGATCGGCTCGGCGGCGTGCTCGTCGACGGTTACGACGTCGGCGTCGCCGCCATCGGCTACCTCAAGCGCACCGGCGGCGGCCGCTCGGCCTTCGTGCCGGTGCCGCGGGTGCCGGCGCCGCGGGTCGCTGCGGCTCACGTCGGCGCCGACGCCGCCCAGCTCGACGGCGACCAGCTCGACGGCGATCAGGTCGGCGAGAGCCGCTGGCAGGACGGCAGCTGGCAGGTGCCCCGCGGCTCCGACGCCGGCTTCGTCGTCGAGGATCGCACCGTCGCGGCCGCGCCGCGCGTCGAGGGTGAGGGCGTCTTGGGCCGCATGGTCGACCTGGTCGACCTGGCCGATGGCTACGCCGGGGTCGCCAGCAGCCTGTTCGGCGACTGCGTCGTGGTCGACTCCCTCGAGCACGCGGTCGCGCTGCACGAGGCGGGCGCGGCGGCGACCCTGGTCACCGTCGACGGCGATATGGTCGATGCCCGGGGCGTGGTCGCGGGTGGTTCGCGGGACGCCCAGGGCGCCGGCGTGCTCGGCCAGAAGCGCGAGATCCGCGAGCTCGAGGAGATCGTGGCGCGCCTGGAGGTCGACCTCACCGAGGCGACCGCGGCGCTGCTCACCGCGCGCACCGAGCTGCGCCAAGTCGAGAAGGCGATCGAGGGACTCCGCAACGAGGCCCACCAAGGCGACCTGCTGATCATGGGTCAGGAGAAGGACGCCGCGCGCCTGCGCAGCGAGGGCGACCGCGTGCGCGAGCGCGCCACCCAGCTCGGCAACGAGCAGGTCGAGCTCGACGAGCGCCTGGCCACCATGACGCGCGATCAAGCCGACGTCGCGACCCGCGCCGCCGACGCCGCCGACCGCCGCGATCACTTCGAGCGCGAGCAGCTGGGCCTCATCGAGGGCGTCACCGCCGGGCGCGACCTCGTCGACGCCAGCCAGCTCGAGCTGACCGCGGCCCGGGTCCGCGCCGCCCAGCTCGGCGAGAAGCGCGCGAGCCTGGAGTCGGCGATCCGCGGTCTGGCGGCGAGCCAGCGCGAGCTGAGCGCCCGCATCGAGCGGCTCGATCACAACCTGTCGGCGGGTCGGGCTCGCGCCGAGGAGCTGCGCGCCGACGCCGGGGGGCTCTCCGACGAGCTGGTCGCGGTGCGCGCGCGGCGCCACGAGGCGGCCGGGCGGTTTGAGGAGGGCCGTCGCGCCTACGACGAGCGCTACCAGGCGCTGGCCTCGGGCGAGATCGAGGTCCGCGACCTACGCAGCCGCAGCGAGCGTCTCGCCACCGAGATCGGCCAGCTGGAGCTCCGCGCTGCCAACCTGGCGTCGGCGCGGCAGGGGCTCTTCGACGCGATGGTCGAGCGCTACCAGCTCGACCTCCTCGAGGTCTTCGCCGAGCACGAAGCTCGCGAGGCGTTCACCGTCGACAATGACGAGCGTGCCACCGAGCTGCGCGAGCTGCTCGACAAGATGAGCGGCGACATCAACCTCACCGCCATCGACGAGTACGACGAGGTCGCGCGCCGCTTCGACTTCCTCACCGCCCAGAAGGCCGATCTCGAAGACGCGGTCGAGCAACTCGAGCGCGCCATCGACAAGATCAACAAGACCTCGCGCCGGCTGTTCAAGGATGCGTTCACCTCGATCAACACGACCTTCAAGGAGGTCTTCCCGCGCCTGTTCCGCGGCGGTCAGGCTCACCTGTCGCTGGCCGCCAACAAGGACGGCAGCGAGATCGACGTGCTCGAGGCTGGGGTCGAGATCTTCGCCCAGCCGCCCGGCAAGAAGAACACCACCGTCGACCAGCTGTCGGGCGGCGAGAAGGCGCTCACCGCGGTCGCGCTGGTGTTCTCGATCTTCCTCATCAAGCCGTCACCGTTTTGCATCCTCGACGAGGTCGACGCCCCGCTCGACGAGGCCAACGTCGATCGCTACAACGAGATCGTGCGCGAGATGACCGACCGCTCGCAGTTCATCGTCATCTCGCACAACAAGCGGACGATGGAGTCGGCCGACAACCTGTACGGCGTGACGATGCAGGAAGCCGGCGTATCGAAGCTGGTCTCGGTGAACCTCGCCAAGATGGGGCGCGAAGCCGCGTAGATTTCCCCGAAGGTGTAGAGTTTCGCTTGCGGCGGGGAGGTTTCGTGCGATCTTGCCGTACTCGAGTGTGGAGGGATCATGAGCGAAGTTCTCTTGGATCGGAGCGCGGGATCGGACTCTCAGGCGACTGCTAGTGACGCAGTCGCGCCTGGCAAGGTCACACGGAGCGGCGGGCTTCGCGGAATGGGGATGGCACCCGCCTCTCCCGCGAGCGGCGAGGCAAAGGTCAATCCAATTTGGTCCGGTGTGACTGCCGGCACCACTGCGTGCGCTACGGGGCCAGATCCATTCGACTTCACCTTCGCCGACGAATCGGCGCGCGGGCTCAAGGCCGGCAAGCCGGGTGAGAAGGAGGCGGTGCGCGGCATCGGCGACACCATCTCGGACGCGATGGACGTGGTGGGCGCGGGCGTCGGCAACCTCGTCGGCGGCATCGCCGGCGCGGTCACCGGCATCTCGATCTCGTCGACTACCAACCTGGGGCCGACCTTCGGGCCGCAGGGCGCAGCGCTCTGGCATGTTGCATTCGGCACGACCGGACGCACTGGCTGGATCGTGCAGAAGATCGACAACACCGTGAACGGCACCGACGCCGCGGGGGCTGCGATGACCCCGGCGTCGATCGGGCTCGCGCCAGCGTACTACGAGGCGTGGAGCGTCGACGCGGCGGGTGCGGTCACGCCCAACGTCGCCGGCGACAACGATCACTGGGACCAGGGCGGCATGGGCGCGGGCAGCAAGGGCCACTGGTCGACGACCGGTGCGTTGTACTGGGTGCCGGGCGCGGCCGCGCCCGCCGGCATGGCAGCGGGCTCGGTTCCCAACGCGGGCATGCTGGTGTCGTCGTTCGCGGCGCCGCCCAACCTGGGCGTCGCGCGCCTGCACCGCTACGCCCACGCCAACTGGGACGCCACGGTGATGCCCAACGTCGACACCGGCTCGGCGTCGTGAGCCTGGACGTGGCATGAGCGACCTCTCCGACCTCCCGTTCGTCCAGGCGGCCGTGCTGTGCGAGCGCGTGCTGTGCGAGGTCGATGGCGCGCTGTCGGCGATCCGGATCACGCACGAGGGCATCGCCGCCGAGGGGACCACCCAGCTTACGTTGCTGCTGACGGTGGTGCGGGGCGCGGCGCCACCCGGTGAACGCCCGGCCTCGCTCGAGATCGTGGCGCCCAGCGGCGCGGTCGTCGGGCGTCGCGCGATCGTGTTCGTCGTCGACGACGGCGGCGCCGAGCAGGCCGCCAGCCTGGTGATCGATCTGGCCTTCGAGGCGAGCCTCTTGGGCGTCTACTGGTTCCGGATCGCGTGGGGCGCCGATGCGCGGCTCCTCACCCAAGTCCCGTACACCACGCGGGCCGCCGGGGCCGCCGTGGCAGGAGCCGCCCATGCGCATCGCTGAGCTCGTCGTGGTCGTCGGCCTGGCCGGCGCCTGCTCGTCGAGTACCACGCGTCCACCGGCGCCGGCTGAGGTCGCCGAGGCGGGCATGACCGCGCCTCGCGTTGCGCCTCCCGGCGTGTCGCCGACCGTCTCCACGACCGCAACTCCGACGGGCGCGCCGCCGACTGGCGTGACGGCGCCGCGCGACGCGCTCACCAAGAAAGTTTCGCCCATGAACCTCGATGACCTGCTGCTGCGAGCTGGGAGCGCGACCTTCGCGAGCTACGACCCGAGCGCGGTGGTCGCCGCGGTGAACGCGCTGGTGCCGCTCGGCAAGGACGGCGCGCTCGCGGCGATCGAAGCCTTTCTCGCCAAGCAGGATCTTGCGAAGGCGCCCCAGCAGGGGCTGTTCCTGGTGCTGCGCGTGCTCTTCGAGGCCGATGCCCACCCGCCGATGCGGCTGGGCGGCTCGCAGCCCGCGCCGCCACCCGCGCCCGCCGCGTTGCCGCGCTTCCCGATCGCGCTGGTCGACGACGTGCCGCTGATGCTGGTGCAGAGCTACACGCTGCGCGGCCTGCCCGAGCCGGTGAGCGCTCACGTCGCCTACTACCGCGCCCACGGCACGCTTCGGGCCGGCCCCCTCGCGCCCGCCGCAAACCCCGACCCCATGGCCGGCTATGAGAGCGCGTACCGAGCCGCCTACGGCGCCGCGCCCTCCGCTGGCGAGCGCGCCTTCATCCAGACCCAGCTCGCGAAGCGCTGAGGTCCGCGAAGCGCGCCCTGCGCACGAGCAGGTGCACCCGTTGCGCGTCGGGGCACGTTCTCTCCGGGGCGCGTGGTCGCGGTTCAGTTGCCTGCTCGAAATCTCACCGTGTTGGTCAGAACCGCGATCGGGGACTCGACTCCCGCCAGCGTGCCGCCGTGGACGGCGGCGACCCACTGGCTCGACGCCGCGACCTGGTACTCGCGGGACTCGGCGTGGGTGGCGAGGACCCCCTCGATCGGCCCATGGGTAGCCCGCTGAAGCGCACCGCGTCGTCGGGGCCGAGGATCGCGGAGCCGACGACCAGGCCGCCGTCGGGCAGGGTGGTGATCGGGCCGCCACTGGCGCCGCCGGCGATGCGCCGCACCTCGCGGTCGCCCTCGTAGACCACCAGATCAGCGCGGTCCGCGCCGGCCCGCGCCTGCGGCCACGCTGCGCGACGGTCCGCGTCTGCGGTCACGCCGCGCGACGGCGCGACGACAACAGCCTCGCCGGGGTGTCGCCGGGCGAGGCCACCACGACCCGCGCCCCGTGCCGGGCCAGGAGCGAGCGCGCGGCGACCAGCTCGCGCCGATGGTCGTGGGTCATGATCGAAGCCACCAGGCGACCGACCGGGGTCTCGCCGACCGCCGCGAACTCGGGCGTCGACGGCACCACCACGGTGAGCGCGCGGGCGCGGCGGCGGACCCGCGCAAACGCCCTCGCGACCCGGGTCTCGTCGTCGAGGACGCCGGCCAGATCCGACAGCACCACGACGTGATCGGGCCGCAGATCGGCGACCGAGCGCTCGAGGGTCGCGGCCAGCCCGCCCGAGCGTCGGCCGACCAGGGTGTCGTGACGATAGGGCAGCTCGATGCCGCGCAGCCGGCAGAACAGGCGCAGCGGCGCCATCTGCGGGTCGGCGCCGTCGGACTGGTGGACCCGCGTCCACCACCACGGCGGCGCCAGCGTCTTCTGATGGCCGCTGCCCTCGATGAGCTTGGTGACCATGCGCAGCATCGAGCCCAGGTCGTAGAGCACGCCGTCGGGGCCGGCCTGGATCTGGGCCCAGCGCGGATCGTCGATGGGCGGGGAGTGACGGAGCCGGGTGTCGAGGGCCTCCTGATGGGCGAGGTAAGCGGCGACCGCGGCGACCAGCTCGCCCGGCGTGAGATCGGTGAGATCCTCGTCGACGATGGTGTGGGCGTCGAGGAGCCGGTCGACCAGCTGCAGCCAGTGATGATGTCCGGATCCCGGACGAAGCTCGAGCACCGGCCGAGTGTCGTAGGTGATGAGGCCGACCCGGTCGCCACCGTCGAGGGCGGCCCGGCTCATCGCGGCCGCGCTGTCGAGGGCCCAGTCGAGCGCGGTGCGACCCAGCGGCCCGGTGCGCATCGACGCGCCGATGTCGACGCAGACCATGTGGGTCGCGACCAGCTCGTTCTCGAGATCGCGGACCATGAGCTTGCCGCGCCGGGCGGTCGCCTTCCACGCGATGTACTTGAACGGGTCGCCGTGGGCGTGCTCGCGGATCTCGCGCAGCTCGCCGGCCAGGCCGCGGCGCCGCACGTGGTGCTGGCCGATCTGCTCGCTGTGGACGCCGCTGGCGACCCGCAGCGGCGGCGCCAGCGCGGGCCGACGCCGCGGGAACACCTTGATCGCGATCGGGTTGGGAAAGTACGCGTGGACCTCGAACAGGCCCAGCAGATCGCCGAGCACCAACACCGCGCCGTGGAACACCTGGTAGCCGGCGGCCGCGGGCCGCACGTCGGTGGTGTGCTCGATCTGCTGACCCGGCGGCACCGACGCCGCGACGCACGGCGAGACCTCGAGCCCGCGACCGGCCAGCACCTTGGTGCCGAGCACGCGCAGGGTGCGGCTACCGTGGTTGCGGTACGCGATGTGAAGCTGGAAGTTGCGGTCCGGTGCGAGCGCGCCGCCGGGCTGGTCACCGGGCGGTACCCACCACGACAGCTCGACCTTCTTGCGGCGCAGCAGCACCGCCGTCGGATAGAACGCCAGGTACGCCGACGACAGCGCGATGAGCACCACGCCACCGAGCGCGACCAGCGAGGGCGCGCCGCGGAACGCGCCGACGATGACCATCAGCGCGGCGGCCGACAGCACCAGCTTGCCGCGAGCGGCGAGGCTCGGGATCATGCGAGGCGACCGAGCCGGTTTCGGGGTTGGCGCGACCGGGCCATGCTCATCGGCGCGGCGTCTTGAAGCCGACCTTGCTCAGCGCCTCGGTCACGACCCCCTGGCCGGTCGCACCCTCGAGCTCGGCGTCGGGCGTCATCAGGATGCGGTGGGCCAGGACCATCGGGGCGAGCTGGCGGATGTCGTCGGGCAGCGCGTAGTCGCGGCCGCGCAGGAGCGCCAGCGCCTTGCAGGCGTGGAGCAGCGCGAGGGCGGCGCGCGGCGAGGCGCCCAGGTACGCCCGGGCGTGGCTGCGCGTGAACAGCGCCAGCGCGAGCACGTAGTCGACCAGCTCCTCGGCGACGAAGACCTCGCGGGTGAGCTCCTGCATGCGCAGCACCTCCTCAGGGCCGACCACGGCCCGCACCGGCGGCGGCGGCTTGTCGTAGGTCTGCAGCATGCGCTTCTCGTCGGCCGGCTCGGGGTAGCCCATCTTGATCTTGATGAGGAAACGGTCGACCTGGGCCTCGGGCAACGGGTAGGTGCCCTCCTGCTCGATCGGGTTTTGGGTCGCGAGCACGATGAACGGCGCCGACAGCGGGCGGGTCTCGCCCTCGATGGTGACCTGCGACTCCTGCATCGCCTCGAGCAGCGCCGACTGGGTCTTGGCCGGCGCGCGGTTGATCTCGTCGCCGAGCAGTACGTTGGTGAAGACCGGCCCTTCGCGCAGGACGAAGGTGTTGGTGCGCAGGTCGAGGATGTACGTGCCGGTGATGTCCGACGGCAGCAGGTCCGGCGTGAACTGGATGCGCCGGAAGTTCATCGACATCGTCTGTGCGAAGGCCTTCACCAGCGTGGTCTTGGCGACGCCAGGGTTACCCTCGATGAGCACGTGACCGCGGGCGCACAAGGCGGTGAGCAACGCCTCGGTGATCGCGGGCGAGCCGATGAAGGCCTTGCCGACCTCGTCGAGGATCTTGCGCCCGATGGCGCCGACGCTGGCGAGTTGCTCGGGGTCGATGGCAGATGCGGGCATCAGGACTCCAGGGGACGATCGGTCAGGGCGGCGGGCTCGGCGGGCGTCTCGCCCAGCAAGCGGTAGAGGTCGCGGGCGGCCAGGTGGAGCGCGGTCAGGTCGCGTTCGCCGAGCCGGGCTCGGGTCCAGGGCGCGGCGGCCTGGGCGCGGCTGGGGATGGCGCGCAGGCGCCGGTACATCCGCGCGATGGTCGCGGCGGCGTCGCTGCCGTGACGCTCCTGAACCCGGCGGACCAGCTCGCGCTCCGGCAGCTGGTAGAGCGGATCGGGGTGACCGATGGCGCGGGCCAGCGCGCTGCTGACCGAGTCGCGCAGCACCGCGGCCGGGACCAGGAAGTTCTTCTCCCCGGCGTCGTGAGCGGCGACCACCTGCACCACCAGATCGCGGCGGACCTGGCGGGTCGGGCCCAGCCACGCGCCGTCCATGGTCTGCCGGCGCCACGGCGGCATCGCGGCCAGGGCCAGCGCGGCCAGGGCCAGCGCGACGATCGCGCCGATCACCCGCATCGCGATCGGCGTGAGCAGCCAGTCGTTGCGACCCTCGAGCCAGCGATTGACGCCGTGGACCTGGCGGGCCGCTGGCGACATCCCGGCGTCGTCGATGAACGGGCGCGGCTCGCCATACATGGGCACGTCGCCGCGCAGCAGGATGAGGCGGCGGGCCCGACCGTCGCGCCCGAGCCAGCGCAAGATGTTCACTGCCAGATTCAAGTTACCGGGGAACTGCAGCATGCGGTTGATGAGGATGCTGGGGTCGGAGATCACCACGAAGCGCCCGGTCCCGGCCTCGCCCGCGACCACGACCGCGCCGTGGCCGCCGACGAAGCCGATGATGGGTCGCGCGCCGCTGACCTCGGACAGGATCGCCGGGTGGTTGGTCACGACCTCGTCGACGCCGCGGGTGAGCGGGTGGCTCGACACCAGGGGCACCGCGATCGGCGCGTACAAGATCGAGCGGTAGTAGCGGCCGGCCTCGACGGAGTTGACCTCGGCGCGCAGGAGCCCCAGCCGCGACAGCGCGGCCGACGAGTCGCCGAAATCATCGGCGACGACGACGTGGCCGCCGGCCTGGATGAAGGTGTTGAGCCGCGACGGATCGAGGCGCTGGAGCGGATAGACCAGCACCAGGACGTCGCGCTCGTCGAGATCGCCCCACTCGAGGGCGGCCACCGGGATGACCTCGTAGCCGAGACCCGCCGCGACCCGCGCGAAGGTCGCCATGCCGTTCCACGCCTTGCTGTTGGGATCGTAGTCGGCGAGGGCGGTGGTGTCGCCGAGCGGGCGGTCCTGGGCGCGGGCCCATCCGGTGCCCAGCAGGATCGCGACCAGGGCGAGGGCGAGGGCGCGCATCAGCGCATCTCCCGGCGCAGGTCGACCACGGCCCGGCGGAGCGCGGCGATCGCCGAGCCCAGGGGCGCCGGCATCGGCACCGCCAGCAGCGCGTAGTAGCCGGCGTCGACGGTGTGGATGACGATGGCGACCCGCTGGTTTTCGATCACCAGGTGTTGGGCGCCGCCGAAGTGCTGGGTATTGAGCAGCGCCTCGAGGCTGCACAGGATCACGCCGTAGTGCGCGGTCAGGATGGCGAGGTCCATCGGATCGCCGGCGGTGACGTAGTCGACCATCTCGCCGTCGGGCGCGGCGAAGGCGCCGCCCAGCGCGCCCGGGGTGTCCTCGACGGCGCGGGTCAAGATGCGCGCGAAGGGGGTCACGGCGCCCTCGTCGGCGGCGCCGCCGGCGGGCCCCACAGCGCGCGCAGGGTGTCCTCGGTGGCGAGGATCGCGACCTGGTGCTGGCGCGCGATCTCGGTGCTCCACTGACCAAAGAAGCGCACCCGCATCGTCGGGAACAGCTCGTCGGCCAGCTGGTCGCGCGTCATCGGCGGCGGCTTGCGAACGTCGGTCCACAAGATCAGGTCCCAGCCCCACGGGCTGCGGATCGGCGGCGCCAGCTGTCCGATCGCGGGCAGCGCAAAGAGCGCCTTGCGGTAGTACTCGCGCAGGCCCTCGTCCTCGCGGGTGGGATCGGGTCGTACGCCGACGACCCGGAGCGTGGCCCCGGGCCGGGCGGCAGCATCACGGAGCCCCGGCGCCGCGGCGACCGCGGCCTCGACGGGGGCCAGCACGTCCTGCGGGAACAGATCGTGACGCCCGCCGATCGCGACGTAGACCTCGCCGATGGCGGTCCCGGCCGCCAGGTCGAGGGGCCCGCCGGCGTCGGCCTGGCCGATCTCGATCCGCACCAGGTACGAGGCGCGCGACTCGGGGCGGTCCATGCGCGACGCGTTCTCTTGCAGCGCGCGGGTCGTGATGCTCGTCGGCAGATCGGCCCAGGTCTGATAGCGATCGGTGAACTCGCGATCGACGAGGCGGGTCGCGGCGGCGGCGCGGGCGGCGGCCACCACGTCGGCATCGGCGTCGAGCCCGCGGGCCGTGGCGGCTCCGGCCAGGAGCTCGAGCTCGATGCACTCGGCGAGGGCGGCCGGGCGGTCGAGGCGGTGGGCGAGGGCCTGGGCCGCGACGCACGAGCCCCACACCGGTCGACCGTCGACGCGCGCGACGATGGCGTCGTCGGGGCCGGCCGCGGTCGCGGTGGGATCGAGCGGGCCGGTCGCCGTCGGTGCCGACGCACTACCGCCGCCACCACCACACGCGGCGAGCCACACGGCCAGGACCCCCGCGCGTCGCATCGCGATCAGTCGCGCTGGACCAGGGCCAGGCGCGCCATCTCTTTGCCGACGGTGATGACCGAGAAGCCGATCAGCATCACCACCAGGGCCGCGATGTAGTCGCGACGCGACAGGTAGTCGATCGACTCCTTGAAGAAGAACATGCTGCCGCCGATGAGAGCGAGAGCCAGCACCTCGAAGAAGTAGCGCCGCACGTGGTCCCGAAGGTAGCAGACTCAACCGCGGCGCATGTAGATCAGGGCCGCCATCAGCGCCAGCGCGGCCGCGACGCCGAGGTGGAAGCGCAGGCGCGGCCGACCGGTGCGGGCCTGGTTTCGCGTCATCGCGAGATCGGTGACCAGCTCGCGGTCGCCGGTGCGGTGGGGGCGCAGCACGCCGAGAAAGACGTGGAGGAACAGGATGAGCCACAGCGCGAGCACGGTGACGTTGAGCAAGGTCTGCATCGCGGCGACCCGACCGGCGTACATCTGGTCGAGGAAGGCGCGGATCGCCGGGTCGAAGTTCACCCAGTACAGGCCGAGCACCGGACAGATCACCGACAGCGCGGTGAGCCCCCAGTAGACGCGCTCGCGGCGTTGCCAGCGCTCGGCACGAGGGCCAGCTGCCGACGCCAGCGGGCGGGCGCTTACCGGCGGGGCCGGCTCGTGAAACGCCATGAAGAACGTGCCGGCCATCAGGTACGCGACCACGCCGACCGCGACCACCAGGAAGCGGATCGGGCCGAACTGGTGCGACGACGCGATCGCTGGCGTGATCGAGATCGGCACCAGCAACGTCGAGGGGAACGCGCCCAGGAGCAGCAGCTCCGAGCGCAGCGCGATGCCAGCACCCAGCGCCAGCAACGGCACCAGCGTCACCACCAGCTTGCTGGCGGTGGCGAGCGCGCCGACCTGGACCGCCGGGATCACGACCAGCGACAGCCACACGTTGAGCCCCAGCGCGAGGGCGACCACATCGGCGAACCGGCGCCAGCGGCGCTCGGGGATCGCGTCGGCGGCCATGCCCGCCACGGTAACACGCGGGTGGGCCCACTCCTGCCGGGCCGGGCGACTTCGGTCAGCCGGGTCAACCGCCGGCGAACTTTGGGGTTAACCTCCGCGGCCAATGGCTCCTCTCGTGGTCACGATCGACGGCCCAGCCGGCGCAGGCAAGTCGACGGTCGCGCGCCGGCTGGCCCGCCTCCTCGACTACCGCCTCCTCGACACCGGCGCGATCTATCGCGCGGTCGCCATCCGCGCCCTCGAGCGCGGCATCGACCTCGACGACGGGCTCGCGCTGGCGCCGATCGCCGAGGGCCTGGCCATCGACTTCGCCTTCGAGGGCGACGTCAACAAGGTGAGCCTCGACGGCGCCGACGTCACCGCCGCGATCCGCACCCCGGCAGCGTCCCAGGCCGCGTCGAAGGTGTCGCGCCACGCCGCGGTGCGGGCCGGCCTGCTCGCGCTGCAGCGGCGGCTGGGCGGCGCCGGCGGGGTGGTGGTCGAGGGCCGCGACACCGGCACGGTGGTCTTCCCCGACGCGGGCGCCAAGTTCTTCCTGACCGCCACCGCCCAGGAGCGAGCCCGCCGTCGCCAGGCCGAGCTGGGCGACGCCGGCAGCTTCGAAGAGACCCTGCGCGAGATCATCGAGCGCGACGACCGCGACGCCAGCCGCGACGTGGCCCCGATGCGGGCCGCCGACGACGCGGTGCTGGTCGACTCCTCCGAGCTCGGGCTCGACGAGGTGATCTCCGAGATGGCCGCCGAAGTGCGTCGCCGCGGCGGCTGACCCTGCGCGGGCGACGTATCTCGATTGACAAGCGGGCGGTCGGCTAGTACCTCTTCGCGCCTGCGCCGGGATAGCCCTGCGTAAATTCGTCCCAGGAGCCACTTTTCATCATGGTTGACGCTGCCACGCATACGGATGACGACTTCGCCGCGCTGTTCGCCGAGAGCATTGCGCAAGAGAACGCCAAGGAGGGCGAGATCCTCCGCGGTACCGTGATCTCGGTCGGCAAGGACTTCGCGATCGTCGACATCGGCTACAAGTCCGAGGGTCAGGTCGCGCTGGAGGAGTTCCGCGGTGCGGACGGGACCATCGCGGTCCACGTCGGCGACCAGGTCGACGTCCTCCTCGAGTCGCGCGAGAACGACGCCGGCATGTGCGTCCTCTCCAAGGAGAAGGCCGACCGCTTCAAGGTGTGGGACGAGATCTCCGCCGCGTGCGAGCGCGACGAGCTGATCGAGGGCACCATCACGACGCGCGTGAAGGGCGGCCTGTCGGTCACCATCCGTGGCGGCGTGAAGGCGTTCTTGCCGGGGTCGCAGGTCGACCTCCGCCCGGTCCGCAACCTCGACGCGTTCTTGGGCCAGGCCTTCAAGTTCAAGGTCATCAAGTTCAACAAGAAGCGCGGCAACATCGTGCTGTCGCGCCGCGTTCTCCTCGAGAAGGAGCGCGCCGCGCTCAAGGAGTCGACGCTCGAGCGCCTGAAGGAAGGCCAGATCGTCGAGGGTATCGTCAAGAACCTCACCGAGTACGGCGCCTTCATCGACCTCGGCGGCATCGACGGGCTGCTGCATATCACCGACATGAGCTGGGGCCGGGTCAATCACCCGTCCGAGCTGTTCCAGGTCGGCGATCACGTCCGCGTGAAGGTGTTGAAGTTCAACGCCGAGACCGAGCGCGTCAGCCTCGGCCTCAAGCAGATCACCGAGGATCCGTGGAGCCGCGCCGCCGAGAAGTTCGTGCCCGGCACGGTCGTCCGCGGCAAGGTTGTCTCGCTCAAGGACTACGGCGCGTTCATCGAGCTCGAAGAGGGCATCGAGGGCTTGGTCCACATCAGCGAGATGTCGTGGACCCGCCGCGTCAAGCACCCGTCCAAGATGGTCGCGGTGGGTGACATGGTCGAGGCGGTCGTGCTCGACGTCGACGTCAAGCAGAACCGCATCAGCCTCGGCATGAAGCAGCTCGAGCCGAACCCGTACGAGCAGCTCACCGAGAAGTACCCGCCCGGCACCGTCGTCAAGGGCAAGGTTCGCAACATCGCGGACTTCGGTATCTTCGTCGAGATCGAGGAAGGCATCGACGGCCTGGTCCACATCAGCGACATGTCGTGGACCCAGCGCGTGAAGCACCCGTCCGAGCTGTTCCAGAAGGGCGACGACGTCGAGGCCGTGCTCCTCAACATCGACACCTCCGACGGCGAGAAGCCCAAGATCTCGCTCGGCATCAAGCAGCTGGTCGCGGACCCGTGGGATCGCATCCCGTACGAGTTCCCGGTCGGCAAGGTCGTCGACGGCAAGGTCCTCAAGGTCCTCGACTTCGGCGCCTTCGTGGAGCTGGAGCGTGGCGTCGAGGGTCTCGTGCACGTCTCGGAGATCTCCGAGGAGCACGTCGAGGATCCCCGCACCGCGCTGCAGCCCGGCCAGGAGGTCAAGGTTCAGATCCTTGCGACCGACGCGGCCGAGCGCAAGATCGCCCTGTCGATCAAGGGCGCCAACCGCACCAAGGAGATGGCCGAGGCGCAGGGCTACGCTGGCGCCAACGCCGGTGGCGCCACCCTCGGCGACCTGATGCGCGGCAAGCTCGGCGGCGCCGCCGCCAAGCAGCAGAAGCCCGGCAAGAAGCGTCCCGACGACGAAGCCAACGAGTGATCGAGTCGCTGGCGACTCGGTGACAACCAGGGCGTCTGGCTTCGGTCAGGCGCCCTTGGCGTTTTCGGAGACGGCGCGTGTAAGGTCGGCGCGATGAACCCTCGCGTCGCTGGCAAGATCGCGCTGATCACGGGCGCGGCGTCGGGCATCGGCAAGGCCTGCGCGATCCACCTGGCTCGCGAGGGCGCGACGATCGTGCTGACCGACCGCAACGTCGGGTTGGGCGAGGCGACCGCCGCCGAGCTGGGCCCGCCCCACCGCTTCCGTACCCTCGACGTCACCGACGAGTCCGGCTGGGCCGCGGTGGTGGCCCAGACCGTCGCCGAGCTCGGCCGTATCGACATCCTGGTCAACTCCGCCGGCCTCGGCATCCTGGGCGACATCGAGCGCGCGACGCTCCAGGACTTCCGCCTGCAGTACGCGGTGAACGTCGAGGGCACGTTCCTGGGCTGCCGGGCCGCCATCGGCGCGATGAAGCACACCGGCGGCGGATCGATCATCAACGTGTCGAGCGTGGCCGGGCTGGTCGGCGACCCCAACCTGGCCGGTTACTGCGCGAGCAAGGGTGCGGTGCGGCTGCTCACCAAGTCGGTCGCGCTCCACGCCGCCCGCGCTGGCTACCACGTGCGCTGCAACTCGATCCACCCGTCGTTCATCGACACGCCGATGGTGGCGGCGATGGCCGAGGCGATGGGCGGCACCGACGTGGCGCGCGCGATCCTGACCAAGGCGTCGCCGCTGGGTCGGCTCGGCCACGTCGACGACGTGAGCGCGCTGGTGGTGTATCTGGCCAGCGACGAGTCGCGCTTCATGACCGGCGCCGAGCTGACCCTCGACGGCGGCCTCACCGCCCGCTAGGTTCGGGCATGGACCATCGCATCGACGCCATCCTGACCGCGTGGTTCGGCACCCCCGACGAGTCGCCCGAGGCCGTAGCCAAGCGCTGGTTCGTCCGTGACCCCGGCTTCGACGAGTCGCTGCGGGCCCGCCTCGGCGACGACCACGCGGCCGCCGGGCGCGGTGAGCTCGACGCCTGGGCGGTGACCGCGCGCGGCGCGCTGGCGCTGGTGATCCTGCTCGACCAGCTCTCGCGCAACCTGTACCGCGACGACCCGCGCGCCTTCGCGAACGACGCCCACGCGCTGGCGATCGCCCGCGCCGCACTGGCCGGCGGCCTCGACCGCGAGCTCGACTGGAACCAGCGGGTGTTCCTGGTGATGCCGTTGATGCACGACGAGTCGGCCGCGGTGCAAGCCGAGGCGGTCGCGCAGTTCGCCGGGCTCGCCGAGGCCGCGGCCCAGGCTGGCGCGTCGGCTGAGCAGCGCAAGCAGCTGGTCAACACCCTCGACTTCGCCGAGCGCCACGCCGCGATCGTGCATCGCTTCGGTCGGTTCCCGCACCGCAACGCCGCCCTGGGCCGGGTCTCGACCGCCGAGGAGGCCGAGTTCCTACAGCAGCCGGGCTCGTCGTTCTGATCACGGTCGCACCCGCGCCGGCGCGCCGTGGACGTCGACCTGCAGCGCGCGCCGTCCCAGGGGGAAGCCGATGGTGTAAGGTCCGCGCCGATGAGCGCGTACGAAACGCTGACCGTCGAGATCGAAGGGCCGCTGGCCCTCGTCACCATCCGCCGCGAGAAGCAGCTCAACGCGCTGTCGTCCAAGGTGATGGCGGAGCTGCGAACCGCCGTCGCTGAGGTCGAGGCCGACGCCAGCGCGCGGGTCGGCGCGATCACCGGGGCCGGCGACAAGGCCTTCGTCGCAGGCGCCGACATCGCCGAGATGAGGGGGCTCGGCGCCGCCGACGCCCACGCCTTCGCGGGCGGCGGGCTCGCGCTGGGCGCTGCGCTCGAGCGCTCGCCCAAGATCTGGGTCGCGGCGGTCAACGGCTTCGCGCTGGGCGGCGGCTGCGAGCTGGCCTTGGCCTGCGACTTCATCTACGCCAGCGAGCGCGCCAAGTTCGGTCAGCCCGAGGTCAAGCTCGGCGTCATCCCTGGCTTTGGCGGCACCCAGCGCCTGGCGCGCCGGGTCGGCGTCGCCAAGGCCAAGGAGCTGTGCGTGACCGGCGACCTCATCGACGCCGCCGAGGCGCTGCGGCTCGGGCTCGTCGATCGCGTGGTCGCGGCCGACGCGCTCATGACCACGGTGCGCGACCTGGCGACCCGGATCGCCGGCAACGGTCCGCGCGCGGTCGCCGAGGCCAAGCGGGTCATCCAGCTCGGTCAGTCGATGTCGCTCGACGACGCCCTCGGCCTCGAGCGCGACGCGTTCGCGGCGCTGTTCGCGACCGCCGATCAGACCGAAGGCATGGCCGCCTTCGTCGAGAAGCGTCCTGCCAAATTCAAGGGCGAGTAGCGCGGCCATGGATTTCGCCTTCACCGAGGACCAGCTCGCGGTCCAGAAGATCGCCCGCGACTTCGCGACCGCCGAGGTGCTGCCAAAAGCTGCCGAAATCGATCGCGAGTACCGCCATCCCGCCGAGCTGGTCGCCCGCATGGCCGAGCTTGGCTTCATGGGCATCGCGATCCCCGACGGCCACGGCGGCGCCGGCCTCGATCACGTCAGCTACGTGCTGGCGATGGAGGAGGTGTCGCGGGCCTGCGCCTCGACCGGCGTGATCATGAGCGTCAACAACTCGCTGGTGTGCGATCCGATCCTTCGGTTCGGCACCGCCGCCCAGCACGCCGAATGGCTGACGCCGCTCGCGGCCGGAAAGCTCCTGGGCTGCTTCGCGCTGTCCGAGCCCGAGGCTGGCTCCGACGCCGCCGCCCAGCGCACCACCGCGACCCGCGACGGCGACGGCTGGATCGTCAGCGGCACCAAGAACTGGATCACCAACGGACCGGTCGCCGACGTCTGCGTGCTGTTCACGATGAACGACCGCGCCGCCGGATCCCGAGGCATCACCGCGTTCATCGTGCCGATGTCGACCCCCGGCGTCCGCTGCGGCACGTCCGACGACAAGCTCGGCATCCGGGGCTCGCAGTCGTGCCAGATCTTCCTCGACGAGGTCCGGTTGCCGGACCGCCTGCGCCTGGGCGAGGTCGGCGGTGGCTTCAAGATCGCGCTGTCGACCCTCGACGGCGGCCGCATCGGCATCGCGGCCCAGGCCCTGGGCATCGCCCGCGCCGTCCTCGAGGACTCGCTGGCCTACGCCCAGACCCGCAAGACCTTCGGCAAGCCGATCAGCGCCCACCAGGCCATCCAGTGGAAGCTCGCCGACATGGCGACCGAGCTCGACGCCGCCCGGCTGCTCACCTTGCGCGCCGCGTACCTCAAGGACGCCAAGCAGCCCTACGGCAAGGAAGCCGCGATGGCCAAGCTCATGGCGTCCGACGTCGCCAACCACGCCGCGCGCGAGGGCATCCAGATCTTCGGCGGCAACGGCTACGTCACCGAGTACCCGGCCGAGCGGCACTTCCGCGACGCCAAGATCACCGAGATCTACGAGGGCACCAGCGAGATCCAGCGCCTCGTGATCGCCGGCTACCTGTCCAAGGGCGCGTGAGCCGCGACCGCTTGTCGACTCGTCACATCCTCGGAGGACCCATGCGCACCGTCGCTCTCATGCTCGTCATCCCGCTCGCCGCTTGTGGTGGCAAGTCCAAGCCGGCAGAACCCACCGCGACCTCGACCTCGGACGGCGAGTCGGACCCGGCCAACGCCGAGGGCGGCGACGTGGTCCCGCCCGATCGCATGGACGAGATCAAGAGCTTGCTCGACCGCAAGCGCACCGCGGCGTCGCGCTGCCTGGCCGACGCGGTCAACAGCGGCGCCGTGCCCAAGAACGCTCACGGCCACGTCGCCCTCGAGTTCACGATCGGCACCGACGGCGCCGCCACCGGCATGAAGGTCATCGAGTCGAGCATCGACAGCTCGGTGATCGAGCAGTGCGTGATGGCCAAGGTCCAGCAGATCGACTTCGGCGCGCTGCCGGCGCCCCTCGAGTGGTCGTACACGTACGCGTTCGAGTCGATGTGATGGGGGCCGCCGGTTCGCGCGCGCTCATCGCCGCGCTCACGCTGGCCGGGTGCGGCGGCGCCAAGACCCCGGCGCCGACGCCGGTGACCCCGACCCGGCACGTCATCGAGGACACCGCCACCGACGACGACGACGGTAGCGGCGAGGACGACGGGCTCGTGCTGGTCTCGGCCCACGGCCACGTCGACCCCGAGGTCGCGGCCCACAAGGTCGCGCCCCACGCCGCGGCGCTCAACGCCTGCTACGCCGACCGCCTGGACCGCCGCAAGTGGCTCGGTGGCGCGGTCGAGCTGACCTGGAGCCTCGCCGCCGACGGCGCGCTGGCCGGGGTGCGGGTCGCGACCAGCGATCTGGGCGCGTGGCCGGTCGAGAAGTGTCTGCTCCAGGTCGCCCGCGAGATCTCGTTCGGCAAGCCCATCGGCGGCAAGGCCGACGTCACGTTCCCGGTCAGCTTCTCGGCGGGGTCGATGGCGCAGCCCTGGGACGAGACCGCCGCGATCCGCGCGGTCGGCGGCAAGCTCGTCGAGCTGGGCGGCTGCGCCAAGCCGGGCGGCGGCGATCCCGACAACGTCGCCGTCACGATCTACGTCGGCACCCGCGGCAAGGTGCAGTCGGTCGGCTTCGCGGCGCCCCGCGGCGTGACCGAGCCATGGGCCGATTGCGCCGAGGCCAAGGTCTTGGCCTGGACGCTAACCGATCCTCGCGGCAAGGTCGCGAAGCTGTCGGTGGTCTACCGCCCGGCCGCGATCGCCGCCGACGAGCCTGGAGCCGACGAATGAAGCTCGAGCTGACCGAAGAGCAGCGCCTGATCCAGCGCACCGCGCGCGAGTTCGCCGAGCGGCGCTTGGCTCCGTTCGCGGCGGCCCGCGATCGCGAGGGCACCTTCCCCGAGGCCGAGCTGCGCGAGCTGGGTAAGCTCGGGCTCCTCGGCGTCGCGGTCCCCGAGGACGTCGGCGGCGGCGCGGCCGGCGCGATCGCGTACTCCCTCGCGATGCAGGAGCTGGCCCGGGTCGACGCCTCGGTCGCGGTCGCGGTGTCGGTCACCAACATGGTCGCCGAGCTGATCGCCACGATCGGCACGCCGGCCCAGCGCACGACCCACGTGCCCGGGCTGGTCTCGGGCGCGGCGCTGTGCGGCGCCTTCGCGCTGTCGGAGCCTCAGGCCGGCTCCGATCCGTCGGCCATGCGCACGCTGGCCGAGCGCGTCGACGGCGGCTACCGGCTCACCGGCACCAAGCAGTGGATCACCAGCGGCGATCGCGCCGGCGTGCTGGTGGTGTGGGCGATGACCGACGTCAGCGCCGGCCACCGCGGCATCACGGCGTTCCTGGTCCGCGGCGGCGCGCCCGGGCTCAGCGTCGGTCGACTCGAGGACAAGCTCGGCCTGCACGGCTCGTCGACGGCGCAGCTGGTGCTCGACGGGGTCGCGGTCACCGACGACGACGTCCTGGGCGGCGTGGGCGGTGGCTTCCGCTTGGCCATGATGGCGCTCGACGGCGGCCGCATCGGCATCGCGAGCCAGGCCGTCGGCATCGCGCGGGGCGCGCTCGAGGCGGCCTGTCGCTACGCCGGCGAGCGCGAGCAGTTCGGGGTGTCGCTGTGGAAGCACCAGGCCATCGGCAACATGCTCGCCGACGCCGCGACCTGGCTCGACGCCGCGACCCTGCTCACGATGCGCGCGGCCTCGCTCAAGGAAGCCGGTCGACCGTTCTCCGATCAGGCCGCGATGGCCAAGCTCTACGCCAGCGAGAAGGCCGGCACCATCTGCGACATCGCGCTGCAGGTCCACGGCGGCTACGGCTACACCACCGACTTTCCCGTCGAGCGCGCCTACCGCGACGTCCGGGTCACCCGCATCTACGAGGGCACCAGCGAGATCCAGCGGCTGGTGATCGCGCGCTCGCTGCTGCGAGGCCAGGCGTGATCGGCGCGTCGAGGTGACCGGCGCCGGCGCGCTCGCGATCGGGCTGGCCGCGGCGCTCGCGGCGTGTCGCGATCCCGCGCCGGCCGCGCCCACGTCGCCGACCTCCGACGACGACGGCCCGATCATCGAGGACGAGCTCGGCCTGGGCCGCGGCTCCGACGATCCCGAGGAGGCGCCCGAGGAGGAGCGCATCGCCGCGGTCGAGCACGCCATGAACGAGCTGGCGCCGGTCGCCAACCAGTGCTGGGCCGCCGCCGCCACCGACGACTACCGCCTGGCCGGCTCGGTGCGCGCGCTGGTCACGGTCGGCGAGGGCGGGGCCCGCGTCGAGATCACCGAGGACACCGCGCGCGACCCGGTGCTGCGCGACTGCCTGGTGTCGGTGCTCGAGGCCTATCCGTGGGCGTCGCCGCTGCGCGGGCAGGTCATCGAGCTGCCGTTTGGGTTCCGCGCGCCCGCGATGCAGAACCTCATCGACCGCCGCCTGGTCGCGCACCACGCCCAGGCCGGCCTTGACGTCGCGGTGCTGATCGACCAGAACAACACCGGCACCACCGGCGTCGCGATCCTCGACGTGCGGGCCGAGCCGACCCGCGCCATCGGACCGCGCGTGGTCGACCGCACCGAGCTGTGGCGTTTCACCAGCGCCGCTTCGGTGACGATCGGCAAGACCACGACCCCACTCGCCGCCGGGGATCTGGTGCTGGTGCCGCCGGGCGCGACCCTCCATGTCACGGCGGTCGACGGCGCGGTGATCGCGGCGACCGTGGCGCTGGTGCCCGGCGGCCCGATGGGCGTGGCCCGGGCCGGCGCGCTGCCGGTGGCGCTGCCCCGGGCCGGGGCCGGCAAGCCCGCGCTCGCGACCGTGGTCCAGGCCGCCAAGGCCAAGCGCTATCCTCGCGCCGGGGGCGCGACCACGTTGCTCGTCGAGGGCGGCGTGGTTTCGGTCGGCCTGCTCGAGCTCGACGCTGGCGCCGCGCTGCCATCGCACAGCCGCGCCACCGAAACCGAGGCGATCTACCTGCTCGAGGGCGCCGGCGCGATGACGATCGACGGCGTCGCGGTCGCGATCGACGCCAACACGGTCGTCGCGATCCCGCCCGGCGTCGCGCGCAGCTTCACCGCGACCACGCCGATCCGCGCGCTCCAGTTCTATACGCCGGCCGGCCCCGAGCAGCGCTGGAAGACGACGAAGTGAGCCTGTAGGCGCAGGCCTACCCGTGCGCGCACCGTCACGGCCCCCCGGGCGTTACCTCGCACCTCGATCGACCGGGTGGTACGCTGGCTGTCTTCGCTTTGGAGGATAGCTTGATGACACGCATGCTCATGGTCGCCGCTCTCGCGTCGACGCTGGCCCTCGGTAGTTGCGGGCTGATCAGCTCGGACATCACCAACTTCGATCTGGCGTTGCCCGACAAGACGTTCACGATCGACGCCAAGAACTGGTCGCTGCAGGGCGCCGACGATCTGCTCGACCACATGTGCCAGGCGCCGCCCCAGCCCGACCAGTGCGCGGCGCTCGCCGCCGCCGGTTGTGCCGAGGGCAGCTGCATCGGCCAGTGCAACCCGACCTCGCTGACCTGCGACCTGACGCTGTTCATCTCGCTGTACGTGCCGGTCGATCTCCTCACCGAGAAGCCCGAGCTGCAGACCATCGAAGACCAGCCGGTCATCGACGTGACGATCGACTCGATCAACTACACGGTCGTCGACAACACGCTCAACACCGACACCCCGGAGCTGAAGGTCTATGCTGCGCCCTCGACGGTGACCAAGGCCGGCGATCCGCTGGCCCGCGAGATCGGCACCGTGCCCGCGATCGCTGCCGGCCAGACCTTGGCGTCGACCGCGATCGTCCTCAGCAGCACCGGCCGCGCCACGCTGGCCGAGTTCATGGGCGACTTCAAGACGCCCTTCAACATCGTCGTCGGCTCCGCCCTGCTCGTGCAGCAGGGCGACCAGGTCCCGGCCGGGCGGCTGGTGCTCAAGGTCAACGTCAAGGCCCACGCCGGCGTGTGAGGACGTGGTAGACCGCGCCCGTGCATGACGTCATCGTCATCGGCGCTGGGCCCGCGGGTGCGGCGGTCGCGGCCCGCCTGCATCAGCACGGCGTGCGCGACGTGCTGGTCCTCGACCGCTACGAGTTTCCCCGCGACAAGCCGTGCGGCGGCGGCCTCACCGGCCACATCGACGAGGCGATGGCGGCGCTCGATCTGCGCCTCGACGTCGAGCATGTGGCGTCGCCGGCCGCGACCGTGCGGTTTGGCGACTTCACCCGCACCGTCGCGATGGGCCGCCCGGTGCGGGTCATCCGCCGGGTCGATTACGACGCCAGCCTGGTGGCCCAGGTGCGCGCCCGCGGCGTCGAGCTCCGCACCCACGTCACCGTCGACGCGCTCGCGGTCGAGCACGATCGGGTGCGGCTCAAGCTGGGCGGCGGCGGCGAGCTGCAGGCCCGCATCGTCGTGGGCGCCGACGGCGCGGCGTCGGTCGTCCGCAAGCACCTCACCGGCAACGCCAAGGCGCTGCCCCACCGCCTGTTCATGCAGGAGCTGCCGTCGGTGCGGGCCGCGCCCGACGCCGCGATGCTCTACGACTTCACGCCGCTCCGCGACGGCCTGCGCGGCTACCTGTGGATCTTCCCGGTCACCGGCGACCGGGTCAACGTCGGGCTCATGCACTACCCGTCGACCCGGCGGGGCGGGCCCGAGCTGTTGCGCATCCTCGGCGCGCATCTGGCCGAGCACGGCGTGACCTTGCCGGCGCGCGGCGCGCGGGGTTGGCCGGTGTGGGGATATCACCCCAAGGCTCCGGTGTCGGCGCCCCGGCTCCTCACCGTCGGCGACGCCGCCGGCATCGACGGCCTCACCGGCGAGGGCATCGCGGTCGCGATGGAGCAGGCCCAGCTCGCCGGTGATCTGGTGGCGCGCGCGCTCACCCACGGCGAGGTCGGCTTTGCCGGCTACCGGCGCGCGTTGCGCAAGGCCACCGTCGGTCGCGAGCTCGCGCTCGATCGGCACCTGGCGCGCATGCTGTACCAGCCTGGCGAGGGCTGGCGACGCTGGCTATCACTGGTGCTCTACGATCCCGACGTGCTCGAGATGTACGCAGCGCGGGTCGCCGGCACCGAGATCCTCGCCGACCAGAAGCTGCGCCTGTGGTCGGCGCTGTTTCGGCATGTGCTGCGCTCGCGCAGCCGGCGCCAGCAGCTCATGCTCGCGTCCGGCGGGTCCGCGGCGGCGACGAGTCAGTCGGTGGCGTCGTCGACGTCGTCCTGATCGGGCGGCTCGGGCTCCGCGTGGTCCTCGTGATCGTCGCCGGCCTCGAGCGCGCCGGTCGACGCGTTGATGCGCTCGCGCAGCTCCTTGCCGACCTTGAAGAAGGGCAGGCGCTTGGCCTTCACTTGGACGGTCTCACCGGTGCGCGGGTTGCGACCCTCGTAAGGCTTGTAGCTTCGGACCTCGAAGCTGCCGAAGCCGCGGATCTCGATGCGCTCGCCGCGCTCGAGCGCGCCCGACATCGAGTCGAACAGCACGTTGACGACCAGCTCGGCTTTGCCCTTGGGCAGCTTCTGCGTCTCCGACAGACGCTCGATGAGCTCGCTCTTGGTGATTGGCATGGGTCCCCCTCTCGTCGCTGAGAACTGGAGCTGGCCCCAACCGCTGGCCGTGCCCTGAGTCGCTATGAAAACCTGAATCCGCGATCCGATCAACCCGCGACGAGATCATCGTCCGTTCGACGGCTCGACCAGCTCGTGGGCTCGCAGCCAGCCGGTGAACTGCTTCTGAAAGCGGGCGGGATCGGGCGGCATCTGCGGAATGCGGCACGCGACCCGGGCCACCCACACCGACATCTTGCGCCACGGCAACACCTGCGCGCCGGGCACCCGCTTCCAGCGAGGCCGGCCGGTGAGCACGTGGAGCGCGGCGGCCTCGCCCGCGGTGAGGTACGACGCCGCGACGTCCTTGGACGGCGAGCGGACCTCGAGGCGCCAGTCGTCGCGGGTCTCGCGCAGCGTGGTGTCGACGTAGCGCTCCCAGTCGGGCGCGCGCGCGGCCTCCCACGCGGTGCCGCCCGCCGCCGACAGGCCGACCACGTCGGGGCGACCCAGCAGGTGCTCGGCGCGCCCGCGCCAGCGGAACAGGCCGCGGCCGACGTACTCGTCGAGGAGGCGGGCCAGCGCGCGGTCGTCGAGGCCGTGGCTGGGGCCGTTGAAGCGCTCGGCGAAGCCGCGGTTGGTGAGCGCGGGGACCGGGATGTCCTGGTCAAACAGCGCGTCGGCGAGGGCGAGGGCGGCGCCGCGCAACGGCGAGCCGGCGACCGGCAGCGCGAGCTGGCGGCGGACCGGCGCGGGCGCGGGCTTGCGAGCTTTGGCGGTCACAGGGCGCGGGCGCGCGGCGTCGGTTGGGGCACGGGCCGCGGCAGGCTACCGCGCGCCGGGCGCGACGGGGAAGGGCGGGGAGGGCTGTCGTACGGTTCGGTCAGGGTGGGCGGCGGCCGGGCCGATCGCCGCCAGAAAAGCTGCGAGAATCAATAGGGCGCGCCAAACCTGGCTAGCATTCGACTTCTGGCACCTCACCGCTGGTCCGCAGCGGCGCGCCGGTGACGGCCTGGATCTGCTCGACCGTCACGCCGGGCGCGCGCTCGCGCAAGATCAGCCCGGTCGGCGAGACGTCGATGACGCCGAGCTCGGTGACGATGGTGTGCACGCAGGCGACGCCGGTGAGCGGCAGCGTGCAGGCCGCCAGGATCTTGGGCGAGCCGTCCTTGGTGGTGTGCTCCATCATGACGATGACGCGCTTGGAGCCGGCGACCAGATCCATCGCGCCGCCCATGCCCTTCACCATCTTGCCGGGGATCATCCAGTTGGCGAGGTCCCCGGTGGCCGAGACCTCCATCGCGCCCAGGATGGACACGTCGACGTGGCCACCGCGGATCATCGCGAAGCTCTCGGCGGAGTCGAAGAACGCCGAGCCGGCGATGGCGGTGATGGTCTGCTTGCCGGCGTTGATGAGGTCGGGGTCCTCGTCGCCATCGTAAGGGAACGGGCCGATGCCGAGCATGCCGTTTTCGGATTGCAGCACCACGTCCAGGTCGGCGGGAATGAAATTGGCAACCGTGGTCGGCATGCCGATGCCGAGGTTGACGTAGTAGCCGTCGCGCAGCTCGGCGGCGACCCGGCGGGCCATCTGGTCTCGATCGAGGGCCATGGTTGGATCCTTTCAGCCGTGCTGCGACGAGGTGAGCGAGCGGGGGCGCACCGTGCGCTGCTCGATGGGCTTTTCGTAGTTGGTCCCGAGGAAGATGCGCTGCACGTAGATCGACGGCGTGTGGATCGCCATCGGGTCGAGCTCGCCGACCGGCACCAGCTCCTCGACCTCGGCGATCGTGATCTTGCCGGCGGTCGCCATGAGCGGGTTGAAGTTGCGCGAGGTCTTGCGGAAGATCAGGTTGCCCCAGGCGTCGCCGCGCCAGGCCTTGACGATCGCGAAGTCGCCGCGCAGCGCGGTCTCGAGCACGCAGCGCTTGCCGCCCAGCTCGCGGGTCTCTTTGCCCTCGGCGATCTGGGTGCCGAAGCCGGTCGGCGTGAAGAACGCCTCGATGCCGGCGCCGCCGGCGCGGATGCGCTCGGCCAGCGTGCCCTGAGGACACAGCTCGACCTCGAGCTGGCCCGACAGGAACAGCTTCTCGAAGATCTTGTTCTCGCCGACGTACGACGCGATCATCTTCTTCACTTGGCCTTGGGCCAGCAGCACCCCCAGGCCGCGGTCGGTGGTGCCGCAGTTGTTGGAGATGATGGTGAGGCCCTGGGTCTGCTTGCGGGCCAGCTCGCGGATGCAGTTCTCGGGGTTGCCCGACAGGCCGAAGCCACCGGAGAGGATGACCGCGCCGTCGGGGACGTCGTGGAGCGCCGCGCTGGCGTCGGCGTAGACCTTGTTCATCGCCGCCGATCGTCAGGCCTGCCCAACTCGCTGTCAACCGGCGCTGGGTCGCGTAGAGTGCGCGCACTGTTGCGGCTCGATGATCATCACGCTCACCACTGATTTCGGCACCGCCGACGGCTTCGTCGGCGCGATGAAGGGCGTGATCGCCCGCCTGGCGCCCGACGCGACGGTGGTCGATCTGGCCCACGACGTGCCGCGCCACGATCGGGCTCACGCCGCGTGGGTGCTGCACACCGCCGCCCGCGAGTTCCCCAGCGGGACGATCCACGTCGTGGTGGTCGACCCCGGCGTAGGCGGGGCCCGCGCCGACGTGGTCGTGGCGGCCGGCGGCCAGCTCTTCGTCGGGCCCGACAACGGCGTCTTGGCCTACGTCGCCGACCCGCTCGAGGGCGCGTGGGCGATCACCTCGACGGCGTACCGGTTCGCCTCGGCGTCGCCGACCTTCCACGGCCGCGACGTGTTCGCCGCGACCGCGGCGGCCTTGGCGCGCGGCCTGCCGCCGCAGGGCGCTGGGCCCGCGACCGACCTGGCCGGCGTGCTGCCCTGGCCGGCGCGCGCCACCGACGGGCGCGGCGTGATCGTCCACGTCGATCGCTACGGCAACCTCATCACCAACCTGACCGGCCCGGCCCGCGCGGTGCGGCTCGACGACGAGCGGGTCGCGCTGGTGCGCACCTACGAGGACGTCGCGGTCGGGCGCGCGCTGGCCTACGTCGGCTCGGTCGGCACGATCGAGCTGGCGGTGCGCGAGGGCTCGGCGGCGGCGCACTTTCGGGTCGCCCGCGGCGTGGCGGTCTCGACCGTCGAGGATTCATGACCACCATCGACATCCACGGGCTCGCGGCGGGCGGCGACGGCGTCGGCAAGGACGCCGAGGGACGCACCACCTTCGTCGCGCGGACCGCGCCCGGCGATCGCGCGACGGTGACGATCACCGAGGCCCACCCGCGGTGGGCTCGCGGCGAGCTGGTCGAGCTGGCGGCGGCGTCGACGGTGCGGGTCGAGCCGCCCTGCCCGCTGTTCTCGGCGCGGGTGTGCGGCGGCTGCGACTGGCAACACGTCAGCGACGCCGCCCAGCGCGATGCCAAGCACGCGATCGTGGCCGCCGCCCTGCGCAAGATGATTTCGGCAGGTCTTGAGCTCGCGCCCCTGATCGCGCCCGAGGCGGGGTATGGCTGGCGCCGGCGCGCCCGCTGGACCATCGCGAACGGCGCGATCGGCTACCACGGCCCGCGCAGCCACACCGTGTGCGACGTGGTGGTGTGCCCGCAGCTCGAGCCCGCGCTCGAGCCGGTGCTGGCCGCGTTGCGCGCCCACCCGCGGCTGCTCGCCAGCGACGGCGAGCTCCACGCGGTCGTCGGCGTCGGCGGCGCGGTCCACGTCGTCATCGACGCGCGCTGCCGCGTCGATCTCGCGGCCGGGCTGGTCGGGCAGGCCGGCATCGTCGGCGTGGCGTGGAAGGGCGGCGCCGCCGGCGCGGCCACCATCGAGCTCGAGCCCGGGGTCCAGGTTCGCGCCGACGAGTTCGCCCAGGCCGGCGCGCGCGGCAACACCGCGCTGCGGGCCGAGGTCGCCGCGGCGATCGCCGTCGCGGCTGGCGAGCGCGTCCTCGAGCTGTACGCCGGCGGCGGCAACTTCACGCGCGACCTGCTGGCGGCCGGCGCCACGGTCACCGCCAGCGACCTCCACGCGCCGCGCAGCTCGGCGGCCCCGGGCGCCCGCTTCGTCCCCGGCCAGGCCGGCGAGGTGGTGGCCCGCGCGGTCGCCAGCGGCCAGCGCTTCGACGCGATCCTCCTCGATCCGCCCCGCACCGGCGCCCGCGACGTGGTCGGCCATCTGGCCGCCACCGGCGCCGGCCGCATCGTCTACGTGTCGTGCGATCCGGCGACCTTCGCCCGCGACGCCGACGTGCTGGTCGGGGCCGGCTTCGCGCCGCGCTGGGCCCGCGGCCTCGACCTCATGCCGCAGACCGCGCACGTCGAGCTGGTCGCCCGCTTCGACCGCGGGTAGTCAGTCGGGCGTGAGCGCGGCCACGGCGCGCTCGACGGCGCCGCGATCGGAGGGCGCCGCGGCGATGGCCGCGATCGTGGTGGTGCGGAACAGGAGCACGCGCACCGCGACGACCTCGACCCCAGCGGGGCCGCGCCGGCGAAAGGTCAGCTCGAGGGTCGGCACCGCGCCGCGGCCGAGGCGCGACACTTTGGGCTTGCCCAGCGCGAGGTAGCCGGGCGCGGTCGCGAAGCCGGCGACCAGCGCGTCGAGGTGGGCGGGCCGAGTCGAGCTGCGCCAGGCCTCGAGGTTGGGGAGGTCGTAGCGGACCGCGACCAGCTGGGCTTGGCCCGAGCTGCGGGCGGCCGAGGTGATCGGCGCGGCGGGCAGGGCGGGGCCGGTCCAGGTCTCGTCGAGGGCGAGCGTGGCCGGCCCCAGATCGATCGGCTCGGCGGCGGCGGCGCCGGCCCCGAGCGACACCGCGGCGACGATCGCCGCGCGGATCACGTCGGGCCGAGGGCGTCGAGGATGCGGCGCTGGTCGGCCTCGCTGGCGAACCAGTCGCGCGGGTACAAGAAAGCCCGCTCGCCGGCCTCGATGACCAGCACCGGCGCGGCCTGGGTCCACGGCACCGCGCGGCGCAGGAAGTACGCCGACGTGACCGCCGCGCGATCGACCTTGGAGGGCACGCCGCGGCACACGCCTCGCGGCAGCTCGACGGTCGCGTCGTCGATGACCACGGCGCCCGCCGGGTGCAGGAACGTCCGCACCAGCTGGAACACGCTCCACGCGCCGAGGAGCACCAGCACGATGCCCAGGCCCTTGCCGAGGGTGCCGAGGCTGTGAATGAACAGCGCGCCGACGATGCCGCCGATGAGGACCCAGCGCAGGTGCCGTCCGCGCGCGTGCTGGAGCTCGACGGTGATGCGCTCGGGCGTCGCGCCTACCAGCTCAGGCTTGCCAGTCTTGGGTGAGGTCATGGACGCGAGCGCGGATGTCGGCGAGGTCGACCTGGACGAGGCGCCGGTCGTCGACGACTAGGCGACCATCTACCACGACCTGGGTAATGGCGCGAGACGACAGGGCATAGACCAGGTTCTTGGCCAGGGGGCCTTCGGGCCACAGCGACGGGTCGTCGAGATCGACCGCGACCAGGTCGCAGCGCAGGCCGGGCGCCAGGTCGCCCACCGGCAGGTCGAGGACGCTGGCGCCGCCGCGGGTGCCCATCGCGAAGACCGCCTCGGCGGTGATGGCCTGGCCATCGGTGCGCGCGACCTTCTGCAAGAGCGCGGCGGCCCGCATCTCGTCGAGGACGCTGACCCGGTTGTTCGAGCAGCCGCCGTCGGTGCCCAGGCCGATGGTGACGCCGCGCGCGTGCAGATCGACGAGGTCGGTGATGCCGTCGCCGAGGAACATGTTGGAGCCTGGGCAGTAGGCCAAGCGACCGCCGCGCTCGGCGAGCAGGGCCCGCTCGTCGGCGTCGAACCAGCACGCGTGGACGACGTTCATGCGCGCCAGGTCGACGTCGAGCGCGGCGATCGCGGGGAGCGGCCGCCTGCCGAAGCGCGCCAGCGACTGCTCGACCTGGTAGGCCTCCTCGGCGAGGTGGATGTGCCAGGGCACGCCGGCGTCGCGGGCGCAGCCGGCGCCGGCCTCGATCATCGCCGGGGTCGCGCCGTGCTGGCTGTGGGGCGCGGGCTGCACGCTGGTGAGGAAGCGCGCGCGATCCTGGTAGCGAGCGTGCAGCGCCTCGAAGTTCGCGACCGCCTGCGGGACGGTTTCGCGGTAGCTCGCGGGCGCGCCGTCCCAGTCGTAGAAGCAGCGGGCCAGCACGACGCGCATGCCGAGCGCGCGCGCGGCCTCGATGGTGGCCGAGGCGTGCTCGTTGCCGCCGGCGTTGAGGTAGTAAAAGTCGCACACGGTGGTGACGCCGTGGAGCAGCATCTCGCCGAACGCGAACAGCGCCGCGGTGCGCATGCCCTCGGCGTCGAGGCGCGGCGAGAACTTGTAGAGCGCGCGCTCTCGCCACTCGAGGAACGGCAGGTCGTCGCCGATGCCGCGCAGCAGCGACTGGAAGCTGTGGTTGTGGGCGTTGACCGTGCCGGGGATGATCGCCTTGCGCGGCCAGTGCACGCGGGTCGCGGCGGCGGCGCGGGGATCGGCGGCGACCTCGTCGGGATCGCCGACCACCAGGATCGCGCCGCCGTCCTCGAGGATCGCGGTGGGGCCGCGCGCGATGCCGCCGACCACCGCGCGATCGGCACTGAAGATCGTCGCCATGGTGTTAGCTTACCGCGGTGAGCGATCTCGTCGCCGCCGCGGCCGCCGGCAAGCTCGATCCGATCTACGTCGTGACGTCGGATCATCCGATCCTCGTCGACCGCGCGCTGGCGGCGGTGCGCGACGCCGCGGTGCCGCCGTCGATGCGGTCGTGGAACTACGACGTCATCGAGGGCAAGGCCAGCGCGCAGCGCATCCTCAACGCCTGCCAGACCCTGCCGATGATGGGCGCCAAGCGCATGGTCTTCGTGCGCGACCTGGCGTCGATGGCGGCCGACGAGCTGGCCGGCCTGGTGCGGTACCTCGACGCCCCGTCGCCGAGCACGGTGCTGTTCGCGGTGACCTCCAAGCTCGACAAGCGCATGAAGCTCTACGCCGCCGCCAGCAAGAAGGGCTTCCTGCACGATCTGACCGCGCCCCGGCGCGTCGACGGCTGGATCCGCAGCGAGGCCGAGGCCCGGGGCGTGCGGCTCGAAGCGGCGGCGGTCAACCGGCTGGCCGACGCGGTCGGCGCCGATCTGTCGCGCCTCGCGCTCACGATCGATCAGCTCGCGCTGTACGCCGGGGGACGCCCGGTCACCGCCGACGACGTCGACGACCTGGTCGCCGACACCCGCGAGCGCAGCGTCTTCGAGCTGACCGACGCCATCGGCGCCGGCGACGCGGCCGGCGCGCTCACCGCGGTGGCGTCGCTCACCGAGCAGCGCCAGAGCGCCATCGGCACGCTCGCGATGCTGGCCCGCCACGTCCGCCAGCTGTCCTTGGTCCACGTCGCGCGCAGCGAGGGCGTGGGCCCGCGCGACATGGCCTCGCGGCTCGGCGTACCGCCCTTTGTCGTCGACAAGCTCACCTCCCAGGCCCGGCGCTACCAGCCCGCCGCGCTCACCCGCGCCAGCGAGCTGCTCGCCGCTGCTGATTGGGCCCTCAAGGGCTTCCCCGATCCCAACCGCGCCAGCACCAGCGAGACCGTCCTCGCCACCGACGCGGCGGCCTCCGGCCCTGCTCAAAAAGTGCTCGGCCGCGCCCTGGGCGAGCGCGTCCTCCTCGAGCGCCTCGCCCTCGAGATCGTGCGCTTGGGCGAGCCCGAGCGGCCTCCGAATGCCGCTCGATCCTCCGCGCGCAGCTGACAGAGCGCGGCTGTGCTCGGGGCGAACCCCACGATCGGCCATCGCCGTTCACGCGCACCGGCACGTCGAGTCCGACGCGCCACGCACCGCGCGCTTGCATACAGCTCACGCGCTACGCGACCCCGCGCGATCGCACGTCGAGTCCGACGCGCCACGCACCGCGCGCTTGCATACAGCTCACGCGCTACGCGACCCCGCGCGATCGCACGTCGAGTCCGACGCGCCACGCACCGCGCGCTTGCATACAGCTCACGCGCTA
>Ga0209591_10000385_pt1 | contig 57828 bp, 46 predicted proteins | sample MAT01_FD_187207 | JGI IMG/M metagenome (GOLD analysis project Ga0209591, IMG submission 187207) | Freshwater microbial communities from Lake Fryxell liftoff mats and glacier meltwater in Antarctica - MAT-01 (SPAdes) (version 2) | ecosystem: Environmental > Aquatic > Freshwater > Ice > Liftoff...
CTTATCCGGTGGTCAACAACAACGGTTATGTATTGCGCGAGCGATCGCTGGACAACCGGAAGTTATACTCATGGATGAACCTTGTTCTGCACTTGATCCCATGTCCACTTTGCGGATTGAAGAACTAATTCACGAACTCAAAGAACAATATACCATTGTCATTGTTACCCACAACATGCAACAAGCGGCACGAGTATCTGACAAAACAGCTTTTTTCAACGTTAGCTCTTTCTGGCGATCGCCTCGCTGTCAAAATTGCGTCAACCTGGTGCGGTCTACTTGCTGCTTGGTAGCTTGCTTTATCTCGTTGGGACAATTCTGGTGACAATCGCCTTTAATGTGCCGCTCAATGATGCCACCAGATAGCACTGAGGGCGCAAACCTATGGGCTAGATATCTTACCCAGTGGACGCTCTGGAACCATGTTCGGACAATAGCAGCGTTTGGGGCAGCAGCATTGCTGACTATCGCGCTCTGTGATCAAACAGTGCAATAGGAATGTTTTGCATAAGCTGTAAATACACAAATCTTTTGACACAATATCACAGTCAATTCCCCCTAATATTAGATGGGGTGGCTCAAAGTAGTTTGAACTTTTTCTGGAGAAATATCAATGACCATATCAATGGACAACGCATCTGGGTCTTAAGGAAAAATTGGGATTTTTCCTTTTACTTTGTGACGCTCAGAATGACGAATTATACCTATCTTGGACTTTTCAAACATCCTCTTAGAGCCATCTTTTTACGGGGAAACTTTTTTAAACATTATCCATGAACATCCATAAAGTCTCTACTACTCCCTTAAGCGACCAAAAGCCTGGTACTTCTGGGCTGCGGAAACCAGTTAGGATTTTTCAGCAGCCCCACTACCTGGAAAATTTTGTCCAATGCATCTTCGATTCCGTAGGGGACTTGCGCTTTCAAACCCTAGTCCTGGGTGGTGATGGCCGTTATTACAATCGCCAAGCCATTCAAATCATTTTAAAAATGGCTGCGGCCAATGGCATTGGGCGGATTAAAGTTGGTCAACGGGGGATTTTGTCTACTCCTGCAACTTCCACTATTATTCGCAAGTACCAGGCCATTGGTGGGATCATCTTGTCTGCTAGCCATAATCCGGGCGGGCCAAATGGTGACTTTGGTGTGAAATATAACATTAGCAACGGTGGCCCAGCACCGGAAAAGGTGACAGAGGCTATCTACGATCGCACTAAAGTCATTGATAGCTACCAAATTCTGGAAGCACCAGATGTAGATTTAGAAACCTTGGGTGAGTCACATTTAGGAGAGACGGTAGTTGAGGTGATTGACCCCGTACATGATTATCAAGAGTTAATGGAGTCCCTATTTGATTTTGAACGCATTCACCAACTGTTAACAAAAGGAAATTTTCGGTTCAGCATCGATGCCTTACATGCGGTGGCTGGCCCTTATGCCCATGCCATTTTTGAGGAACGTTTGGGCGCACCAGTGGGAACTGTGCGTAATGGTACACCCCTAGAAGACTTTGGCGGCGGACACCCTGACCCAAATTTGGTTTATGCCCATGAGTTGGTGGATATTTTGTACGCAGAGGATGCGCCAGATTTTGGGGCAGCTTTTGATGGAGATGGCGATCGCAATATGATCTTAGGGCGTAAGTTCTTTGTCACCCCTAGCGATAGCCTTGCAGTTTTAGCCGCAAACGCCAAGCTAATCCCTGGTTATAGTGAGGGTTTAGCCGGGGTAGCACGATCAATGCCTACTAGCCAAGCAGTAGATCGAGTTGCTGCTCAGATCGGGATTGAATCCTATGAAACACCGACTGGCTGGAAGTTTTTCGGCAATCTCTTAGACGCGGGGAAAGCTACTCTCTGCGGTGAAGAAAGTTTTGGTACCAGCTCTAATCATATCCGCGAAAAAGATGGGCTATGGGCTGTGCTGTTTTGGCTGAATATCCTAGCAGTCCGACAACAATCTGTTGAGCAGATTGTACAGGAACACTGGCAGACTTATGGACGCAATTATTACTCTCGCCATGACTATGAAGAGATACAGACAGAACCCGCTAACACTTTGATAGAAAGACTGCGTTCTTTATTGCCAACTCTCAAAGGCAAGCAATTCGGTAACTATCAAGTTGAATACAGTGATGACTTTAGTTATACCGATCCTGTTGATGGTAGCGTTAGCGATCAACAAGGTGTTCGCATTGGCTTTACCGATGGTTCTCGAATTGTCGTGCGACTTTCTGGTACGGGTACTCAAGGTGCAACCCTAAGGGTTTATCTAGAAAGCTACGAGCCAGATCCCAGCAAACATGACCTTGATCCACAGGTTGCACTTGCTTCTTTAATCACTATTGTCCAGGAGATAGCCCAGATCCGCGAACTGACAGGAAGGGAACAGCCAACTGTGATCACCTAGTACTTTGCTTGCGCTAGTTTTGAGGTTTGTATGTAAGCACAAAGGGTGCTTACTACGAACTTGCTTACCATGCGCCCTTCGCCTTGGAAAGCAGGGTTTATAGGCATGAATGGTAAATTTTTTTGCGAAGTTAAACAGGCAGCAGCAGAAGTTAGTTTAGCAAAAATGAACCGCGATCGCTATGCCCAATTAGTCAAAGAAGGGGCGATTAATCAACAACAATTCGAGCAAGCACAAACTACTCTTGATACTGCGATCGCAGCACTGCCCAATAGGCTACTGTTGGATATGCAATATTTAAAAAATTACGAAAGTCCTATTAACGCTCTTTTATTACTCTGAAAAAATCAAATATTTGTAGGTTGGGTTGAACAACGTGAAACCCAACAAAAATAAGGATTATTGGCGTTGGGTTTCGTTCCTCAACCCAACCTACCCCTAGATTTATAGAAACTAGTGACAACAAAGGTTTCTGATTTTTATCTTGTGAGAGTCATAGAAGAGCGTTAATAAAGAATTTCAAGCGCGGGTAGTTTATGAAAACCCGATCAACAGATTCTTTCGTCTAAAAAATCCGTTGATCGGGTTTAGCCGTTTGCAAAAAATCGTCTAAAATTACGCTCTATCTACTTTGAGAGTTCTGGCGTGGAGAGAATGCGGCTTTCACCAATGCTACCAAATGCAGGTGTAGACCAGCGATCGACTACTTTACCCAGAATTGACATTTTTTGAACTAAGCGGTCAAATTTATCAGGGGTGAGAGATTGGGGGCCATCGGATAAAGCTTTTGCGGGATTGGGATGAACTTCAATCATTAAGGCATCTGTACCAGCCGCGATCGCAGCCATTGCCATTGATGGCACATATTCAGACCTACCAGTACCATGACTGGGATCAATCATAATCGGTAAATGGGTAAGCGATCGCAATACTGGAAGCACTGATAAATCTAAAGTATTCCGAGCATATTTGCCATCAAAGGTTCTGATTCCGCGCTCACAAAGAATCACATTGGGATTTCCAGATGCCAAAATATACTCTGCCGCCATCAGCCACTCGTCAATTGTAGCAGACATCCCCCGCTTGAGTAGCACGGGTTTATCTTGAGCGCCTACCTTTTTCAACAGCGAAAAGTTGTGCATATTTCGCGCTCCGATTTGGATTATGTCAGCTATTCTCCCCACCGCTGATAAATCGGCAGCATCCATGAGTTCTGTGACGATACCCAAACCAGTAGCTTCCCGCGCTGCTGCTAATAAATCTAAAGCGCTTTCACCATAACCTTGAAACGCATAAGGTGAGGTGCGGGGTTTGTAAGCTCCGCCACGCAGAAACTGCGCTCCTGCTGCCTTTACCCGCTTTGCCGTCTCGACAATCATCGCTTCATTTTCAACGGAACAAGGCCCGGCTACCACTACGATGGGGTGACATTCGCCGAAATAGACATCACCGTTAGGTGTAGGTACAACAACCTCGCTGGCTTCTCCATGTCGGAATTCTCGACTTACGCGCTTGAAAGGTTGTTGCACCCGTAATACTTGCTCAATCCAAGGGCTGAACTCTTGAACCTGTAATTTATCGATGCTAGTGGTATCACCAATTAGCCCTAAGACAACTTTATGAGTGCCAACGCTTTTTTCTACCGTGACTCCCCAAGTCTCACTCACTTCTTGGCTGATGCGAGTAACTTCGTCAACAGGCGTACCGTTCTTAAGTATGATAATCATCTATTTTTCCTTGCGTATAGTTATTGGGTGTAATACAGTCCGTTCGTAGGGGCACAGCATTGCTGTGCCCTTACCTTGGGAATTAGTGCAAAAATTCAGCTAGTTGTTCTAGTTTTGTCCAAGCCGCACCGCTTTGCAGAATTTCCTTAGCAAGGGCAATACCTTTAACACAACCTGCTAAAACATCAGTTTCCCCATGAATAGCTTCACCAACTTGGAGTGCGAGGGCTGTATTTAAAGCAACTACATCCTGCTGCGCTTGAGTACCTTTACCTTGGAGAACTGCCTTCAAGATTTCGGCATTTTCTTGGACATCTCCACCGCATAACGCCGCAGTGGGTGCAAAACTCAAACCAAGTTCTTGAGGATTGAGCGTTAGAGAACGGACTTTTTTATTTTGGAGTACAGCTAAGTCAGTGACATCTGCTAAACCAGCTTCATCTAAACGTTCGCGTCCGTGGAGGGCGATCGCTTGCTGACATCCCAGTTGGGATAAAGCTTGAACAATCTCCTCTAGTAAAAGCGGATCGTTGACACCAATAATTTGCCCTGTTGGCCGCATGGGATTTACTAGCGGGCCGAGCAAGTTAAAAACAGTCCGCACCTTCAAAGTTTTTCGCAAAGTAGCGATCGCTTTAAGTGCAGGATGCCAACCTGGAGCAAACAAAAAGGTAATTCCAACTTCACCCACTGCGGCTTGCACTTTCTCAGGAGTGGCGTTGAGATTTATCCCCAAAGCTTCCAGCACATCAGCCGAACCAGTCTTGCTGGATGCGGAACGATTGCCATGTTTGGCAACTTTTACCCCGGCGGCGGCGGCAACAAAGGCGACAGCAGTGGAAATATTAAAGGTTGAAGCGCCATCTCCACCAGTTCCACAGGTGTCAATTAGGGGAGACGCGATTAATCCCGTCTGTACAAGGGGTGGGGATTGGGATTGTAAGACGCTAGCCATCCCAACTAATTCTTCGGCGGATACGCCTTTAGCTTGGATTGCGGCTAAAATCGCTCCTGATAGGACATCGGGAATGGCATCTGTGAGCCAACCTTCCATCAAATCCGCAGCTTGGGAAACCGTCAACGATTGCCGAGCAAACAACTGTTGCAATATACCTGGCCAGTTGTACAACTCAGAAGTGACGGGGATGGTGTCAAGTGGGGTTTTAGTTACAGCTATCATATTTGTCATTAGTCATTGGTCATTAGTCATTGGTCATTAGTCATTCACGAAGGACAAATGACTAATGACAAGGAGAGAAAATTAAGGAATAAGGACTTTGGCGACGGTTTGCACATCCTTGTCACCTCTGCCGGAACAGTTGATCACGATGCGGGGGTTGCCTTCTAATTGAGGACAAAGGGTTTCGAGATATGCGATCGCATGAGCAGTTTCTAAGGCTGGGATAATCCCTTCTAGCTGCGAAAGCCTTTGGAATGCATCTAACGCCTGTTTATCGGTAACACTGTAATATTCGGCGCGACCAAGATCCTTTAAATAACTATGCTCAGGCCCAACGCCGGGATAATCTAATCCGGCACTAATTGAATGGGGTTCGATTATTTGACCATCATCATCTTGCAATAAATAGCTCATTGCACCGTGCAATACACCTATTTTCCCTTTTGTCAAGGTAGCAGCGTGTTTTTCTGTATCTACACCTTCACCCGCCGCTTCGACTCCGATTAGACGCACCGAAGGTTCATGCATAAACTCATGAAACAAGCCGATCGCATTGGAACCTCCACCCACGCAAGCCAGTAAAATATCTGGTAATCCTCCCCATTTCTCCTGAGCTTGAGCGCGAGTTTCTACACCAATTATCGCGTGGAAGTCACGGACAATCATTGGGTACGGATGAGGGCCAGCAACAGAACCCAGGATGTAATGGGTTGTTTCCACGTTTGTCACCCAATCCCGAATTGCTTCGGAAGTTGCATCCTTGAGAGTTCCCGTACCTGCCTCCACTGGGCGAACTTCTGCCCCCATTAACTTCATCCGAAATACGTTCAGGGACTGGCGTTCCATATCGTGAACGCCCATGTAAATTACACATTTCAAACCAAACCTAGCACATACAGTTGCAGTCGCTACGCCGTGTTGTCCTGCACCCGTCTCTGCAATCACCCGTTGCTTACCCATGCGTTTAGCTAGCAACACCTGAGCCAAAGCATTATTAATTTTGTGAGCGCCTGTATGATTTAAATCCTCACGCTTTAAATAGATTTGCGGCCCCGTGCCATCTGGTCTAGCGTAGTTTGTTGTCAGGCGTTCAGCAAAATATAATGGGCTGGGTCGTCCCACATAATCGCGCAGCAAGTTTTGCAGTTCTGCTTGGAAACTCGGCTCATTGCAATATTGATGAAATGCCGCTTCCAATTCACTTAATGCAGGCATTAAGGTTTCGGGGACGTACTTACCGCCGAATTTTCCAAACCTGCCTAATACGTCAGGTAGCACAGAGGTAGTTGAAATCGTAGCGTTGATATCTTGGATGCTTACCACAGTTGAAAATCCTTTTATGTTCAAGTATTTTTTACTTTCGTTCTAACTTTTTAGAACTTATTCCACAGATAAAATTCTTTTCGCGTTTCCTTTGCACGGGTTTCGTAGGTATAGCCCAATTCCCTGTGATTCAAAACGTCTATAGGGCGCACCAAATCTTTAGAGTCAAAATTTGGTAATAGGGATAGTAAATCTCCTAACGCTGTAGCTTTGGGGGTAGACATACCGCCGTCCCAAGGCCACATTAGGTCTTTAAGATTGTGTCCGTAAGCCTGACCATCGGCAGGATAAAAATTGCTACTTTTATGACCGTTTTCTTGCCATTCAGCCCAGAGGCGGTCTGTGTTTGCATGATGCAACCAAAACACAGGGTCATAGGGCGAACTTGGTATATTGCTCATAGTACCCAAACCCTTAAACTTTACGGGTCTTGTGCTTGCATCTATCTGTACCCCACCAACTAAACCATGAATGTAGTTATGGATGAATCCTCCTGGGGTGACTTTACTCTGCTCATCTACAGACATAAATCCTTCCAAAGCAGGGCGAAATAGAGAATAGTTATTAAGAGCCAAGGCCCGCTCAATATCTTTTTTGGGGACAGGGTAATCGGTGGCAGGAGGTAGTTTTAGAAAGCGGACAAGTGATGTACCTAATGATGTTTGGGTATCTAAGTCAATGTTTAATGCTGGATTCATAACCCAGCCATTTGCAGCCGAAAAAGCGCCTGGTACAGTGCCACCTGTAAAAGTTCCTTGATTTGGAATTTTGATGGTTACTCCTTGACCGTTAGAACCAAGAAAGTCATCGTTAAAAATTACATCAAGTGCTTTGGCATCTGTCCAATCCCAATATGGGAGAGTAACATTTGGGTCTACTGCTTGCAGTGCTTGTTCAAATCTGCGAATATATTCTCGATGCCAAGGGAAAAATGCGGCATTTTCATGAGCAAGTTCTTGAATGGAACCATTGGAATGTTCTTTATGGTTATGAATCAAGCGTGTTGCCCCTATATGTATGGCAACGAATTGGTCGTAAATACTGAGCTTGCTACCTGCGGGTATTACAGTTTTTAAGGTTTTGATAGCCTTGACAAAGGCTGTTTTCTCTGCTGATGTCAGGTCAGTTACGTTCTTTCTTACAGCTAGGCGAGCGTATTGTCCAACATTGTGATTCCACTGGTATTGGTATTGTCCGTGGTCAATGCGATCGTGGGCGAAGACTGTAATAGCACAGGTGCTAACTAGAAGTAAGCTATAAATTAATATTTTGACAGATTTCAGCAGAAGTTTCATTGTCTTAATGGAAGCAGGAGGTAGAAAGAGAAATATATTGATACTAATTCTCTATTCGCTAAGTACAGCTTTGCGTAAAGTCGTGGCGAATTGAGGGTTGAAATTTAAACGCAAAGGAGCGCAGAGGCACGCAGAGAATTCGCTACGAATTAATGAAATGTTGTACTAAGTCTGCGGGTGAATTTATCTCACCTCTTGAAGAGATGGACTTTCGTGCCGACTTTCTGTAATGGCTGTTTTAAGTTCTTGACACAATTGTTCAACAGCTTGCAGTCCTTCTGCTGGGCTACCTTCAGCTAACCTTTTAACGAAGGCGCTACCAACAATCACTGCGTCTGCACCCCATTCTTTTACTTGACGTGCTTGTTCTGTCCCTGAGATGCCAAAACCAACGCCGATGGGTTTATTGGTGACGCTTCGCAAATCTTTTAATAAATACTTTACGCGGTCTTGGATTTGAGCGCGGATACCTGTAACACCTGTAACGCTCACTAGGTAGATAAAACCCTGAGATTGATGAGCGATCGCTTCAATTCTATCTCTAGAACTGGTAGGAGCTACGAGTAAAATTACCTCAATTCCGAAAGATGCAGCAGTTTGGATTAATTCTTCTGCTTCTTCTAAGGGTAAATCTGGCACTACCAACCCTCGCACGCCAGCATCGGCAATTTTTCCTAAAAATGACTTAATACCTCGGTGCAAAATAGGATTGTAGTAAGTAAATAGAATTATCGGTGCTTTCAGACTAGGAGTTACAGCTTGCAACATCTCTAATATTTGTTCTAATTTCGTGCCTTTTTCCAAAGCGCGGGTTGCTGCTGCTTGAATCACAGGCCCATCTGCGAGAGGATCGGAGTAGGGAACACCCAACTCGATGAAGTCTGCACCATTGCGATCTAAGATACGTAAAGCTTCGGCGGTGGTTTCTAAATTAGGATCGCCTGCTGTGATAAAGGGGATTAAAGCACACTGTTGGCGATCGCGTAAAGTTTGAAAGGAAGCTGAGATAGAAGTCATTCTAAAAAATGGTTAATGTTAGTTAATAGTTCTGGAATAATCAACACTTAGCAATTAGCGATGCCTGTTAGGGAGGAGAAAGTCTTAGCAAACTACGCACAGCTTGTTCTACATCGCTTTGTTTAACTAAAGACTCTCCAATCAAAACCGCACGCGCACCAGCTTCAGCGACAAGAGATAAATCAGCAGGTGTATACAGTCCAGACTCGCTGACGACGGTGATATCTAAACTTTGTAACTGTTGTTGACGCTGTGCTAAAAGCTGCTGTGTTGTGCCTATATCAAGGGTAAAATCTTCTAAATTGCGATTGTTGATTCCTACTAAACTTAGGTTGTCAAGCTTTAGCACTCGATCCAGTTCAGCCAAGGTATGAACTTCTACCAGTGCATTCATGCCTAAATCATGAATTAGTTGCAAAAAAGCCTGGAGTTCTTGATCTGATAAAATGGCGGCAATTAACAAGACTGCATCTGCACCTGCTGTTCGTGCTAAGTAAATTTGATAGGGGTTAATGATGAACTCCTTGCACAGTAAGGGTAATGCAACTTGCTGACGCACCCTCCGCAGATTATCAAAACTGCCCTGAAAAAACTTATGATCAGTGAGGACTGATAGACAAGCTGCACCACCTCGTTCATAAGCTTGAGCAACAGCTACTGCATCAAAATCTGCGCGGATAATGCCACGGCTAGGTGATGCTTTTTTTACCTCAGCAATTAAGCTAGGTTGGTTAGGATTTTCTTGTAAAGCAGTCAAGAAATTTCGCACAGTCGGGGCTGCATCTAACTGTTGTCGCAAGGAGGTTAAAGGCAGTTCTTGCTGCATTTGTGCAACTTCTTGCTTTTTATACGACACAATTTCTTCAAGAATATGGCGGGGAGGGGCAACTTGGTTAGTCATAATCTTTTAGGGGAGTGGGGAGTAGGGAGTGGGGGGAGCAGGGGGAGAAGAGAGAGCAGGGGGAGCAGGGGGAGAAGAGAGAGCAAGAAAAAATAACTAATTGCCAATGCCCCATGCCCAATGCCCCATGCCCAATGCCCAATGCCCAATGACTAATGACCAATAACTAGTGACTCTTTCGTTGTATATGCACGCACCACATTTTTAATGATTTCCAGACCGACTTCTCCCGCTAGAGTCATGATTGACTCTGGATGAAACTGAACGGCGGCGATGGGAAGTGTCTGATGTTCAATGCCCATAATTACGTCGTCATCAGAAATCGCTGTCACCTTGAGTTCTTTTGGCAAACGTTGCGGTAGGGCAAACAATGAGTGATATCTACCCACTGGAAAAGATTGTGGTAAATTTTTGAAGGTAACAGAATTAGAATCTGTAACAAAAATCCGTGAAGATTTACCATGCTGAGGATAGTTGAGGACTCCCAATTGTCCATCAAATGCTTCAACAATGCCTTGCAATCCCAGACAAACTCCGAAAATAGGAATTTTGCGATGAAGAAGGGCACCGACTGTCTGAGGAACCCGAAAATCACTTGGTCTACCAGGGCCAGGAGATAAAACAACTAAGTCAGGGCGTTCTGTATCGAATAGCGATTCCGAGAAACCATGACGCAGTGTAGTAACGCTTGCACCAGTTTGGCGAATGTAATTGGCTAGGGTATGAACAAATGAGTCTTCATAGTCTATTAGTAAGATGCGTTTGCCAGCTTCCGCACAAGGTAGGATTTTAGCTAATTTTATGGAACTGGACTGATCAATTTTCTGACTCGTTTGTTTTACACGACGAATTGTCTCAAATAAAGCAGCAGCTTTGGTAATTGTTTCTTCTTCTTCTGCTTGGGGTATGGAGTCATAAAGGACAGTAGCGCCAACTCGCACTTCGGCGATGCAGTCTTTTAACCGAATTGTCCGCAGAATTAATCCAGTATTTAAATTCCCATTGAAATTTAAATAACCAACTGCTCCACCATACCAACGTCGGGCGCTACGTTCATGCTGTTCAATAAAATCTATTGCGGCTCTTTTGGGTGCGCCGGTGACTGTAACCGCCCATGTATGCGAGAGAAAGGCATCTAAGGCATCAAATTGCGATCGCAGTGTCCCTTCAACATGATCTACTGTATGAATCAGGTGGCTGTATAATTCTATTTGGCGACGACCAATAACTTGTACTGAACCAGGTTCGCAGATTCGGGATTTGTCATTGCGATCGACATCAGTACACATGGTCAACTCAGCTTCATCTTTGTGGGAGTTGAGTAACTGACGAATTTGCACGGCATCGTCAAGAGCATCTTGTCCCCGGCTAATAGTGCCACTAATGGGACAAGTTTCTACCCGCCTACCTTCAACCCGCACAAACATTTCTGGAGATGCACCAATCAGATATTCTCCACCCAGATTAAAAATAAACCCATAAGGGCTAGGATTTATATCTTTTAAGGTGTTAAATAATTTGCTGGGTTCGTCTTCATAGCCTTCAAAAAAGTTTTGACTAGGAACAACTTCAAATAAATCGCCTCGGCGGAAATAATCGAGCGCACCCTCAACTTTTTTGGCATACTCGCCTACTTTATGATCAGCAGTTTGATTTGGCTGAAGATGTTTCCCTTGATAGTCTACAGACTCACCTGTTCGAGGAAGATCATTAGTGCTGCCATGCGCTGTTTCAAATTCATATTGTAAACGAAATGCGCGTTGCTGATAGTAGTCAATAACTATCAAGTCATCAGGTAGATAAAGCACTAAATCCCGTTGATCTGTAGGACGTTCTAGACGTTGGGTAATTGGTTCAAACTGAAAAACTAAGTCATAACCAAATGCACCATACAATCCTAAATGCTCATCTTCTTGACTAGATAAAGTGTATAGAATTTCGCGGACAACTGTAAATGCTGAAGGTTGTTTACTGCGTTCTTCTTCAGTAAATAGTTTTGTTGTAGGTTTAATAAAGCCTACAATATTGTTATTGTCTAGGGTAACTTTATCAAGTTGTATTGAGTTGGATAAACACTCTAATAGGAATGGCAAAAGTACCCGGCCGCGTTCATTTAACGCTATCAAATTAAAAGTATTTTCCTGGGTAGTCAATTCCAATGGTGGATTGACAAATCCGATCGCCCATCTTTTGTATCTGCCTGGATATTCGTAGCTGCTCCTTAACAAACCTCCACGCTGAGAATTTAAGTGGAATAGAATGTCTTCGAGAGCAGTGTCCATCTTAACTTCTGTGATGGAGCGAGAAACAAGTACACCGCCAAGGGTTTTATATGAACGGGAATCAAAAATCATGGGAAAATTCTCTGGAAGAGTTATTAGTCAAAAGCTAATCATTATTGATAACTATCTTCAAATTAAAAACAAATCCAGATAATCCGATGTTAATTTAATTCAAACTATCCAAATCTGCGTATTCTTTTTAAAAGATGTAATGAAAAACTTTTTTGCTTCTTATTTAAGAATACTAGATATCAAGCAGCTAATACATTGAATAATTTTTCGATCAGGTGTCAATTTATTCGCTTTTTATACTGCTTTTCTAGTACATTTCCTGATAGCCATATTTAAAAATAACCGCCTCCCTCAAAAGTAGTAGATCCTCTCACATTTTCCCCTCAAACCTCAGCGTTCCTTTGCGCTTCCCTCAGCGTTCCTTTGCGTTTAAAATCCAATCCTAAAACTCCCTCAACAGCGATATTGCTTGCCTGTACAAAAACAAATCCACCTCATGAACCTCAACTCCTTTTCCAATCCTTTGTAACAACATTAAAGTCAACTCTCCCCCCAAATGTTCGCGGAACTCAGTTAAACCCCGAAACAAACAATGAGGATGTTCCAGTTGTGATAACTTCTCAACCAGTTCTGGCACATATAACGTGAAACCCAACGCCGATAAAGTACTTAATATCTGTTGCCACTCAGAACAATCCAGCAATCCTACCAAATAGGAATAAGTGCTATCCAAAGCAATACCGATCGCAACTGCTTCGCCATGACGCAAGCGATAATTTGTTAAATGCTCCAGTTTATGAGCCGCCCAATGTCCAAAATCCAGGGGACGAGACGAACCCATTTCAAAAGGATCGCCGCTATTGGCAATATGTTCTAAATGCAACTGGGCGCAACGATAAATAACCTGTTGCATAGTATCCATGTCTCGCCGTGCAAGGGCTTTGCTGTGAGAGTGGATATAATCAAAAAAGTTAGCATCCTTAATCAGCGCCACTTTCACAGCTTCTGCGATTCCAGAACGCCAATCGCGATCGTCTAGGCTTGTCAAGAACGCAGAATCATTTATAACTGCATAAGGTGGCGCAAATGTGCCGAGAAAGTTCTTTTTACCAAAGGCGTTGATGCCGTTTTTTACGCCAACCCCGGAATCATTTTGCGCTAACACCGTCGTCGGAATCCGAATTAGACGAATTCCCCGGTGAGCAGTTGCGGCTGCATATCCTACCAAATCCAACACAGCCCCGCCCCCGATCGCTAACACATAACAATGGCGACACAATCCGGCTGCTTCAATCTGTTGGTGGATTTGATCTACTAAAGTGCGATCGTTTTTAGCAGCTTCTCCTCCCGAAATTATCATTGGTTCGGCTGCGATCGCTACTATCTCTGCATAAAACTTGGTATACGCTACTAATTGCTTAACCAATTCCGGTTGATGTTGCAATATACCTGCGTCTACTATCGCTACAACTTTCTTCGGCTTTGTCTCCCCATCTGCTGTAATCACTTGGGCTAAGGTTGGGTTTTTCAACTCAAATAAATTTTTGGTGAAGTAAACCTCGTAGTTAAAAGTAACCGAGACACGTTGATGAATTGGTTGCAGATTGAATTTACTTTTTTGCTTAATGTCAACTACCATGTTTTTGCTTATATATTTACAAGTGTGGCCCGATTGAAAGCTTGAAGAAATATTTCTACTGAGTGAGAACCATTGATCTTGACTTTATTATTGATGATGAAGAACGGCACGCTGTTGATGCCATTTGGGCGAGTAAATATTGATTCAGCCACAAAGGCTTTAATCGCAGCATCATCACTCAATTGCAGCCGTAATTCCCTAGAATCCATTTGGTAAGCTCTACCGATGGCAATCAGAACTTCAATATCTCCGATGTTCAAACCATCTTCAAAGTAAGCTTTATAAATTGCTTCTACGACATCGTTTTTTACCTTTGCTGGTGCAAGTGTAATCAGTCGATGCGAAAGTTTAGTATTAACAGCCAAACGGATTTTATTAAAATCTAACTTGATTCCAGCCGCCTCACCTGCGCGTTGCGTAGAATCAAACAGATATTGCAGTTCTTGGGCTTTTATGCCTTTTCTATTTTGCATAAAGCTGTGAAATTCGTACCCATCAGCAGGAATAGTATTGTCGAGAATAAAGGGATGCCAACGGATATCTACTTCTTTTTCTGGCCATGTTGCCAGTGCATCAAACAGATTTTTTTTCCCTATTCTGCACCAGGGACAAACGGGATCGTGAAAGATGTCTATCAGCATACTTTTTTTTATTTAAATGCTAATATTGGTGTGCATTTGTGGTTTAAAATCTCGTTGGATAGCCGTTGTATTTAAAGGCTGTATAAAAGCGTTAATTTTATCTTCAAAAAAGCTTTGAGTATTTTCAAATTCCTGAATTAATGCGTCTCTATCTTTCCTCGCTACCAGTTTCGCCAACCGATTGTAAGTATTAGCCAAATAGCTAATTGCATTACATCTTTCTTCTGTAGCTAGCATAATATCAACACATAAATTAGGATTTTGAGTAAACAAACGTTTAACAATATCAATTTCTTGACGATAGTTAGGTGTTGACATTGTTAAGCTCTGTTCTATATCCACTTTTACTTGTGCTAAGAAAACACCAAGACTAAATCTACAAAAATGCTGCGTTGCTTGAATTATCACCATCATTTGATCGTGTTCTTCAGGCGTGCAAACAATTAATTCTCCACCTTTACTTTTAATAAAGTCTAATAACCATTGAAATGAATCATCGTTCCGGCCTGGGCACACTACCACCTTTTGTCCCAAAAACGATTTGATATTTGGCCCAAACATTGGATGTAAACCCATGACTGGGCCGGAATGGTGTTCAAGCATCGCCTGAGTTGGCTGAGTTTTTACGCTCGTGATGTCACACAAAGCTGTATTTGGTTCAAGGTATTTAGCTGCACGCTTGATAACATCAACTGTATGTTCAATAGGAACGCTTACTAATACTAATTCTGCCTGATTTAACAGTTGATCTGCGTATTCCCAATCTTCATGTTCGAGAACACTAACATTGTGACCTACTAGTGAAAGCTGCTCTTTAAATAATCTTCCCATTCTGCCGCGTCCACCGATAATGGTAATTTGTCGGGGAGTGACATGATTTGTTGCAGATTTAGGAATCAGAGTAGCATGGCAACTATTTACTATATTTGCCCAAACAGACTCAGGAATACCAGCTTGAGCGAGTAGGGGAGCCACATCAGCCAGTTGTTCATCTAAAGAAGGTTGTTCTGATGCTGCTAATAATGATATGCGATCGCTAAGTAGGGCGATCAAGCTTTGGTCAGTTTTTTTAAGCTGATCTGAATTTATCATTTGTCATTTGTCATTTGTCATTTGTCATTTGTCATTTGTCCTTGAGAGACTACGCGCACAAGGGACGTGGTATGTACTAAAAAATCTTTATCAACAAGTGATTTATTAGAACTCAATTCGGGTAAGATATCCAAAGCTGTTGCGCGTTGGGAAATCGCATCAGTAAATAACTCTTCATACCGATCTAGCGCTTGCTCAAAGGAATAGTTTTCTACTGCAAACTTTCTTCCTTTGCGCCCTAATTGCGCTGCTAATTCCGGCTGATTATATAAATCCAATACCGCCGCAGCCAAAGCATCTGCTGACTCAGGCTCGACGATAACGCCGCCACCACTTTTTTTGATAGCTTTGGCAGCAGTCCCAGTTGCGGGAACTGAACCGACAATTGGGCGACCACTGGCTAACAGCAGTGGTATTTTAGAAGGCATATTGAAAGAAATCACATTGCTCTTTTGCACAATTAACCCCACATCTGCGGCTGCTAACATTTGCGGTAGTTTTTCTCGCGGTTGCAATGGTAGGAGCAAAACGTTATCTGCACCACAAGCAAGACAATGTTTTTGCAACCTTTCGAGGGCTTGAGATTCACCTGCGATCGCAAAGACAATATCATTAATATGACGCAAGCGAACTGCTGCTTCTATTACTGTCTCCAAACCTTGCGTCAGAGCAATATTACCTGAATAAAGCACTACAAATTTACCATCAAGTTGATGGCTAGCTCTCCAGGAGTTATTCTCCTTCGGTAAAGGGCGGATAAAATTTAGATTCACCCAATTTGGAATGCAGGCAATTTTATTAGCCGGTACACCTTTTTTTATTAAATTATCTACAAAGCCATCGGCAATTACGCTAATGGTATGTGCAGTTCGGTAGGCAAATTTTTCTAAAGCTTCCAGAGCTTGAATCATCAACTTATTTTTAATAAGCCCAATACGCACAGCAGCTTCCGGCAGGATATCTTGCACATTCAGCACTACTGGGCAATTGTATAGCCAAGCTATTAAGGTTGCAGGTAAACAAACTAGTAACGGCGGCACTGTTAAAAGAATTACATCAGGTCGCTCGCCCTTAAGCGCTTGTGGCAAACTCGTAAAAACAAAGCTCAACTCTAGCAGTAACCTGTCTATAAGGTTAGGTTTAGACTTAATCCGCAGGTAACTACGCTGAATTTTGACACCATTTTTATGTTCAGTAACGTATAACTTCCCTCGATAACCATCGTAAATCTGACGCTGAGGATAGTTAGGCATACCTGTGATTACTCGGACTTGATGCCCTCGCTTCACCAGCCCTTCTGCTAGTTCAGTCATTAAAGGTGCAATACCAATTGGCTCTGGATGATAATTGTATGAATAAATCAGAATTTGCATGAACTCTTAATGTCCTGAAAGCACCTTGATAATCTTGGCTTTATTAGTGTTATCCAGTTTTTATCTGCTTTGTTCCGGATTTAATAACCTGAAATTTTCCTAGTGTGTGTTAAAGCGAACCGTAACATACTGAAATTATTGAGATAGTGCGTTAGCAAAGGGCATAACGCACCCTCCGAAACAGAAGTTTTAGATTTTGTTTATAGCTATTTTCAGGTAAATAGACCACGGTGTAGGGGCACAGCAATGCTGTGCCCTTACAATATATGTGGTTCAAAGAAATGAAAACTGCTGTAATCCAGATTCCTCAGAACTGGAAACTTCAGCTTCAGAACTCAGCACTGTTTTTCCAGTTAATTCTCTAAACTGAAGACTGGCTTTTGTTGTCCACGTTTCCGCAATGTGATAGTAGCAGCCCCAAATCCGAGCAATGCTAAACCCAATGCTGAACTAGGTTCAGGTACTTGCTTTCTGCCTTCTACGTTTAGCACTTGGACGCGACCTTGGAAGAAATCGCCCACATAAAGCTTGTCATCTTTGAGGCTTGTGCCACCTGTCCAGTTAAATCTGCCTGGTGTAAGGTCGAGGGGATTGCCAAAAGGAGGGCCAGTGAATGCTGGAGGCGGTACTAGTTTGCCTGATGCATCTAGGGCTGGTTCACCGAAGGAAGTCAAGAAGTTACCGTTTTTATCAAATACCTGAACGCGGCTGTTGATAGAATCAGCTACATAAACATTCTCTTGGTCGTCCACTTCGATGCCAATTGGCTGAAGAAACTGTCCAGGTTCGCTACCTGCTGAACCAAATGCCAACAGAGGATTACCATTTGGATCGAGTACTTGAACGCGGTTGTTATACTGGTCAGCTACAAAGATATTTCCACTAACTGGGGAAATTCTTACACCGGCTACACCTTGGAATTCCCCAGGTGCAGTGCCCACAGTGCCACCAATGACACCAATTGGCTCTCCGTCTGATGTGAATTTAAGGATTCTTTCGCCATTAAAATCACCTACATAAACGTTGCCAGTTTCGTCAAATGTTAGACCAGATGGCCCAAAGAAAAACCTACCCTCTACGAGAGGGGTAAAATCTCCGTTTGCAAAGGATCTAATAAAGTTACCCTGAGGATCGAATTGATTGATGCGGTTGTTATAAACATCACCTGAATACAAATCCCCTGTTACGGGATTAAAGTCTACAGTTGTTGGCTCGTCAAACTGCCCGGGCCCTGTGCCGCCGGAGCCAATTGCTCCAATATACTGACCGCTTGGACTAAATTTTTCAATTTTGTTACCGAGGTTGTAGTTAGGAGTTCGATCCGCCGGGTTAATACCGCGTCCGTTAGCTATGAGGGTATTCCCTTGGCTATCCACCGCTATCCCTTGGGGAACAAAAAGTTCTCCAGGGCCGAAGCCAGGACTACCGATACTTCTGTCGTAAGTTAATGTTATAGCCTTGGCTTGGGCTACTGTTGCCAGCACCATAAATCCAGTACCGAGAATGCCGATTGAGAAATTTTTGACTAATCCCATGAGTTTGAAGTCCTGGTTGTATGAGTGTATACTCTTTTCTAGACTAATATTCGTTCCCAGCCCTAGTTCGGGAACCCTAATGTTCGGGCTGTTGCCTCCTGTTTGAAATGCAACTTTCTGTGTGAGGTAGCAGCCTATTTTCTAACTATTACCTGACACCAGGTAATGAGGAATTAGACTATCTCTGCTTTGGGTAGCAATTCACCCAACTTGTGTTGGCGTTTGCCCTTGGCAAAAGCACCAGTTGCGCCTACACTAGCAAGTGCTAGTAAGCCCAATATTGAAGTAGGTTCGGGGACTTTTTGTGTAACCAGACCATCCACCCGAACAACCGACCCTAGTTCTGGGCCTACACCGCGTTTGGTGATATAAATCTTCCCGTCAGGGCCAATATCGATTCCAGCAGCCGACTCCAGCCCTTCACCAGCAGCGACAAGTGTTGTGCGAGTTAAATCAGGAGCAACTTGAATCAGAGAACCAGGAAGGAAGCGTAAGTCACCCGTCAACTGGGATGCGTCGCTGAATTGTAACACCAGCAAATTGCCTTGCTCATCAAAAGTTAGGTCAGTGATGTGTGTAAACCCATCTAGAAAAACCTCTGGGTTTCCATCTTCACCGATGCGGAAGATCCGCGATTCACCATCTGGATAAGGAAAACCTGTATATTCACCAACGTACAAAGCTCCATCGGGGCCAATTGCGCCACCTGTAGGTACTGATTGCAGTGCGACGTTTCCTCCTGGAAGTATGTCTATTAACCCTGGAGGAAGTTCTAGTCCTGGTGGCAAAGGTGGCAATATTGAAGCACTAAGAACTTTCTTCGGAATTCCGATCGCCTGAAATTCAGTTCCATCAAGTTTAATTTTGTAAGCAGCGTTTCCACCACCGTCAACGACATAAGCATTATCACCATCAATTGTCAAATCAAAGGGATTGGTAACTATATCCCCGCCGTCTGGGTTATTAGTGATTTCATATTTGGCGAAGTCGAAAATACTGTCCAGTTCTCCGGTGTTCAAGTCAACTTTAAAAAGTTGTGCTAAGAGCGGTGTATTCAGGACTTTATCGGGTGTGGATGGTGGGAAAGTAGCGAGTTGCTGCGGTGGAACGGGGAAATTACCACTAAGGGTAAGTGTTTCTAAATCACGGTTTCCTGGATAACCAGCAAACCCAGTCAGAAGATAAGCATTCCCTAGAGAATCGAATTGGATGTCTTGAATACCAGCGCCTTGGTTGCCGCTAGGTTGTTCTGCTAGAGACTGAAAGTTAGTGAGTAAACGCTGTGGTTGACCGCCTGGTGTAACTTTGACGAGTGAACCAGTATTACCTGCACAGATAGGATCAAACAGTGTACTCGGAGATGCTTGACATTCTCCGTTTCCGCCGATACCTGGCTCTGCTACGTAGAGAGTCCCGTCAGGGCCAAAGCTAACCCCTCGTGCATTACTGACTCCATCGACAATTGTCGTTAGGCTTGCAGCTTGTACAGATGGCGTTCCACAAATAGCAGCAAAACAAAATGTAAGAGATGTAAGAGCAAATGACTTGAGTTTCATACCTTTGGAGATTGAGAGTTAAATAAGTGGAAACTTTTATGGTTTTAAAGACAACGAATCCCAGTTTTTGAGGAACGTAGGATTGGTTTGAAACTCTTTACTTGAGGGCCACGGCTCAATTTCTGAGGAGTTTAGTAGCTCTCTTCTTGTGCAAGCAACCAACGCCGAAAACACCGATCGCTAATATGCCTAAAGCAGAACTAGGTTCAGGTACAGATTTGATATTTTCAATTCTGAGAACTTGTCCTCCTCCAGGGCGATCGCCTCGGTTTGTGACGTATACCGCACCATCCACCCCAATAGTCAAGGCGCTAGGCGACTCTAATCCATCCCCACTCAGAAGAGTTGTGCGTGTCCCATCGGTAGCTATTTTGATGACAGAACCATCAAAATCACCCTTCCAAGCTGACTGATTGGCGTACTGCAAAGCATATAAATTGCCCTCAATATCAAATTCCAAGTCTGTCAGTTGGGTAAAACCATCGGCATATACTGTTGGCTTACCATCAGCACCGACTCGATAGATTTTTGCCCCACCTTCTGGGAAGGGAAAACCTGTAAATTGGCTGATATAATAAGCGCCATCAGGGCCTTTGGTCACACTTGAGGGTACTGCTTGGGTTGCAAACTGCGATGGGCGTTGCACCACTTCCCCTTGAGATGGAACCTGTGCTGGTTCATTGGATGGTGTACCGGAGGGTGGAAAGACGGGATTAGCTAATATGTCTTGGGGAAACGCAACTATCGTCTGCAAATTACTGCCATCAGTATTAACGCTGAGTAAGTCGTTTGCACCTGCATCAACTGCAACTAACTTATTGCCATCTATCACGAAACCCAAGGGATTGCTACCGACATCACCACCATCGGGATTGTTGGCGAGTTCATAGTTAGCTAAATCGGCAACACTCGTCCAGGTATTGGTATTAAAGTCGGGAGCGATGATTTTACCGAGGTCGGTGTTACCTAAATTGCGATCGCGAAAGGCCGGATTAGCGCCATACCCAATTAGAATATAAGGTTTACCTTGAGCATCAAATTTGATATCACGAGGGCCGGCGGCTCCAGTACCATCTGGTAATGCTAAGGAAGGAAGTCCTGTAAGTATGCGCTCGGTTTTACCATTCTCAATTTTGGTAACTGCCCCACTTGTGCCATAGCATAATGAATCGCCTTGACCGCTTGACGGTGGAACACAACCTCCACTTCCCCCTATTCCTGCCTCTGTAATATAGAGATTACCATCAGGGCTAAAGCTCAGTCCGCCGGCGTTATATAGACCATCGGCGATTACTGAAAATGATGTAGCTGAGGCAGCTTTGATTCCAGAAAAAGCGGCAACACAAAAAGTGAGGATGGTAATGGTAAGTGGGTTTAGTTTCATGTGTTGCAGGGAATTGAGGGGGGAATTTTAAACGCAAAGTAACGCTGAGGGAAGCGCAGAGGGGCGCTGAGGTTTTAATTAGGAACTAGGGATTCTTGAGTTTTTGGGAGATAGCTCATTCCTCGGTCAAATGATTTGAGGTTTCCTGCTTTGGCTTCTAGTAAACGTTTGATGTTCATGCTCTCAGCGCCAAAGTCTTCAATTTGAAGTTTGCCGTGGGTAACAGTTCCATCTGTTTTCCAGAATGTGATTCTATGCAGGATGAAACCAGATGCTTCGGGATCGGCGAAAGCATAGGCGGTTGGGATGAGTAATGCTACAGAACGCTGATAATAGTCGTAGTCTGGATAAAAATGTTCTTGTTCAAGCAAGTAGTATTTGCTCAGACTATGAACCCGCACGGAAACTTTTACTTTTTGATCATATTCATCTTTGAATTCACCTGATTCAGAAGTAATATCACCATTCGGGCGCAATAAATGCGCCCACTCATCTATGTTTTGTAGGTCTTTTAAGTATTCAATGCCGATTTCAATTGGGGCATCGACATAGATGGTGTCTGTATCGATAAAGTGGCGGCCTTTGGCTGCTGAGGTCAGACCAGCCTTCCGTTCCAAATTACCTTTTAGAGAACGACACTCGGAAGTATGTACCGTGTGAATTCCCTGCATAATCATCTGAGTTTGTCGTTTTGGATCGACAAAGCTCAACCAATGGAAGTATACACCATTTTCATCTGTTCCCGGCTCAATATAATCTGTAGGAAACAGCAAAACTGGGTAAACCTGAAAATATTTCTGATACTCTAAGCCGCAGTGCCACTCAATACCATAAAAAAGCGGATTTTCTAATTTTTTAACATGATAATAAAGATTTTTGTGATAACCAGACGCAGTTCCGAGCCAGGTATCTTCGTCAACTTGCTCTTTCATCCGGCTATAAAGCGTCCATTCGTCTAAGTTTTTTAAACTACAAAGATACTCAAAGGCGCTCTCTGGTGAAGTAGCAATGTAAGCTGATGTTGCAAAGGTATTCTTTTCCACTTTTTCCTCCTTAAGATAATAAAAATTAAGCTGCGATCGCTTGAGTCCTGTTTCGTTTACTACTCTGAATGCGGTCTTCTGCTAATCGTTTGGCAGCATCGTTGGTAGTAATTTCCTGCTGTTTAGAAATATCAAAAATTGCTAGTAGTGTGTCATAAATGTTATGCACTTGCTTAAAAGCTTTTTCTTCGTCATAGCCAATCATTTCGTTGTAAACGTTGATTAGCCCTCCAGCATTAATTACATAATCAGGGCTGTAAAGTATCCCTTTTTTGGCAAGCATTTGACTATGTAGTTGCTCATTCTCTAACTGATTATTAGCTGCGCCAGCAATAATAGAAGCTTTTAAGAAGGGAATTGTATGACTATTAAGAATTCCTCCTAAAGCGCAAGGAGAAAAGATATCTACATCAAGAGAGTAAATTTCACTAGGTTCGACAATAGTTGCGCCAAAAAGCCGTTTTGCTTCTTCCGCTTTTACTGGATCTACATCGCTAACAAAAAGCTTGACATCATGCTCATGTAAGTGGCGACAGAGGTTTTTACCTACATTTCCTAGACCTTGAACTGCAACTTTCATGCCATCAAGTCTTTTGCTTTGCCAATGAGACTCTACAGCAGCTTTAATTCCTAGAAAAACTCCTAGTGATGTTATGGGAGCAGGCCCGCCAGATTTTTCTGATACCCCAACAACATGTTTCGTTTCTTGACTGATTGTCCGCACATCGTCAGGGGTAATGTTGACATCTTGTCCGGTAATAAAACGCCCATTCAGACTATCAACAAAACGTCCGTAAGCTCTCAACAAATCATCTGTTTTATTTTCAGGATTAGCAATAATAACTGCTTTGCCGCCACCAGCCGGGATGTTGGCACATGCAGCTTTATATGTCATCCCACGACTCAGACGAAGTGCATCTTTTAAAGCAGCTTCTTCGTTGACATAAGGCAAGAGTCTTGTAGCTCCCATCGCTGGGCCCAATGTTGTGTCATGGATAGCAATAATTGCCTTAATTTCGGGATTTTTACCATGACAAAAGAGAACTTGCTCGTGACCCATTTCTCTAACAGTTTCAAATAACAGCATTTTCACCTCTTGATATTGTTTGGTATTGGTTAGAGAAAGTAATTCGTATTACAAAATGTAAAGATATAGACACAAAAAGCCTCTCAAATATTAAGATAGGATGAAGTAAAAAAGAGTAATGTTGTAAAAATCCAAAATTCCAGTTGATTGGGTGTAGTTTTTTGGCTGGAATAAAGTTTTTACCGCTTCTAAATTCATCCTTTGTCTTTTGCTGAATGGTTAAGATGTTTTAGTGTCTATAACAATTGAAAGAATTGTCAGGTTTAGAAAGTTAAACCATTGGAAATGAAACTTGCTTGGCTGGATTTTTAGCCGAACTTGATTTGACTCCTTGTGCTGCTAAACCTTTATTACGTGCACCAGAGGGTGCTGGCCGATCAGCGTCAATCACTACATCGATCAGAAAGGGAGCATTTGATGCGATCGCTTGTTCTAATGCTGCTTCGATATCTGACTCTTTGACGACTACGATCGCTTCTGCTCCCATACCACGAGCAATCATGGCGAAGTTTGTTGGTGGAAGCGTTGCATCTGCGCCTTTTAATCCCAAGACTTTCATCCCTTGATGGCACATGTTGTAACGCGCATCGTTGAGTACAATCCAGATTGCCGGAATTTTGTATTTCACGGCTGTGCTGATTTCGTTATTCATCAGCATTGCTCCATCGCCGACAATCGCTACAGCTTTGCTATTGCTCGCCAGGGCTGCACCCAATACTCCGGTGACGGCGTGACCCATTGCGCCGACTCCGGTGCTGACTCGGTAACGATTGGCTTCGGAAAATTGGAGTAGATGAGTTGACCAAGTAAAGGAGTTACCACACTCCGCCATTACTACCGCATCGGTATTTTCAACAATTATCTTTTGAATTGCTGCCATCAATACTTCTGGCCGCACTGGATAATCTGCCTCTGGTGCAGGATCAATTGCTTTGTGTTCTGGACGAGGTAGCGGCAAAGTTGTGGAATCAGGAGCATCTGGTAATTGCTGCAATAACTCTTCCACAAAAGCTTTGATATCAGACCGAACTCCGAAAGTTTCAACGTGTGGATAGGCTACACCTGGCACTTCGGGATCAATATCTACATGGACAAAACCTCCTTTTGGAACTAGCGCCGAACTCCAGAAAGAAGTAGGTTCACCAAGGCGGGTTCCTAATACGAGGGTGCGTAGTGGAGGTTGCTGTTCCATATAAGTTAAGACGGAAGCATGACCGCCTAAACCTGTGACACCCACAAATTGAGGATGATCTTCAGGGAAGATACCTTTACCACGGGGTGAGCACATGACAGCAGCTCCCGTTCTTTCAGCGAGTTCAATAATTTCCTCTGCTGCGTCACGCGCACCGAAACCAACCCAGATGGCAAAGGGGCCAGATGATAATAACTCTACAGATTTAGCGATCGCTTGTTTGGAAGCAGTCATCGGAAACGGAGTCACATCTAGTTGAGGCAAGGATATATTCTCAACTAAACTTGCCTGCACTGCGGTGGGAATGCTCAAATGGGCGACAAATCCGCCTGGTTGCGCCATAGCTAAAGCAAGTTTGCGGAAAATCTGCGGTAGTTGAGCCGCAGATTCAATGGTGATTGCATAGTTGAATAACGCTCCTGGGGTAAAAATTCCCCCACTGGGCAATGTGTAAGTGCTGGTTTCTTGAATTGCCCAACGTCCACGTTGTGGTGCTGAGGTGCAAGCCGACAACAAAATTACCTTTGCACCTTCACCACGAGCCGCAAATAATCCGGTGAGGGCGTTAGTGATCCCCGGCCCTGCTGTGGTAAAAACTACTGTGGGGCGATTATTGGCAAAGTATGCTTCGGTCGCTGCAAATGCTGCTCCTGCTTCATGGCGGAAGTTCAACACGTCGATGCTGCTATTTGACAGCGCCCCCCAAAGGCTTGCCATCGCACCACCTGCGACACCAAAAGCGTAGCTTACTCCCAACTTTTCCAACATCTGAGCGATCGCATCGGCAACTGAGAGCGTTGGGGGTGTTTCGTCGTTTAAAAAAGGCTGAACTTCGTTATTATTCTCCGATTCATCAACCTGGCGAGAAACGTCAGACACAGACTCTACATATCTGTTTGCTGGAAATTCCTTGTATGGCTCAGTTATGATTAGAGGAGAGTTTGAACCAGTATAGTTTTGACTCATTAGTTTCACGCAGTTACATAAAATTACACAAAGGCTTTCTAGTTTACAATCACAGTGATGAAAATATTTAATACGAACGACTCTGTTGCTTTCACAGCTATGACCTAGCTTGGTCGTTCGTAGAAACGGTTAATCGCTGCTGATTGATGCTTGTGAGCGCATTACCAAAAATTTTTACCAAAAGCATACAGCAATCAATACTGTGCTTCTTGTGATCAGAATAAGGGACACAAAGACTGTTGTGCAATCAAATATTCTTTGATGAGGGTGTCAAATCTTTCGTTTTTACTATGATGACTATAGTGCTTAAGTAGGTTGGCGGGGAAAAACTAAACCATCTAAAGGGCTATAAACTAGCAAATAACCTTAATCCAAGCGCTTCTCATAAACTTTACAAAACTCAATATAGTTAAGTTTAATAACGCTGCTTTAATTACTGAGCCTCTTGGGAAGCGCTTACCTGGTGATGGATACTATGATACAAACCTATTTACAATCAAAAATCTTTTGATGAGGCTGTTAATTCTTTCGCTTCTATCGTGATTGCGACATTTCCAACTTAGTTATTCTGAAAGATTGATATATTGCGATCGCTCTTAAGACACATCACCAAATTTACAATAGAAAATCTTTTGATCTAGTTGTTAATTCTTTTGCTTTTAGATCCCCCCTAACCTACGCCACTTTCTACAAGCGGTAAAACCTTAAAAGTCTTGTTTTAAAAGGGTTTGGAGGATTTCTTATGCATAAATCCTAGTTTTCCAGTCTCACCCCAAAGCAGTCAACAGCCGAGAAAAAAGCTCGATTATTCACTATTGAACTCGCCTTTACAAATTATCCCAATTAAAGCCATGAGCCTAATTACAACAGTTGGGCGGTCTTTATATTGCCACTTAGAACTTATTGATGCAATTGTTTGTAACGAGAAACACACAATTATTTAACTTTTATCTTTCCTTTGAGAGATGGCTAAATACTAAGTAGGTAATTATTTGATAAAATTTATTATTTTTTGACACTATACTACAGCATGTATCCCGTATGTTATCAACAAAAGTCTTTCCTGTGTAACAAAAATACCTCAATATACGTAAAATAACTGTGATACCTCTAATATAAATGTACTTCTGAGGACGGATGACTAAGGATATTCTTCTGTAGTTAAATTCATGAGAGAGTACGTTAAGATAATTTAAGAAAATAAGTTGAGGAGTAAAATTTGTTCATTTAAGCCAAACCCAGCACTGCAAATTCATTTATGTTGAGAATCAAACCACTCTACACCAATAGTTCGTTAAAGTCCTTGGTTGGTGAGCCATAAACCTTAAGTTGGCTCTGGTGCAGGCGTAATTTAAATGTAAAATATCTTTTCTACTTATAGATTAAAAGTTTTGAACTCTTATCTAATAAGATTTATTGACTAATCAAGATTTGATTCGTCTAAATTTTCTGTACCTATAAAAAGCTGTTTAGTCCAAAAACAATAAATTTTAAATATTTAGTTTTTTTAGGAAAATTTGGTTTAATAATTCCTTTTTTATTGGTATGATAAGTTTTGTTAACAGGATTAGTAATATTTTTTAATCTACTAACTAATCTTATTTTTGAACAGCCTAACGGTGCCCCAAAGATTTTAGTAAGTTATGACTATTAACTCATTAATGGCTATGGTACTGATTGATTACCAGGAGGAAGTAGGAATATGAATTCTGGCGATTATACATTAGCTAGATCAAAGAATCAATGGGTGCTACAACCGGAAGTAGAGATGAAGTTTGCTCACTTCCTAATAAATCACGCTGTAGATGCAGCCTTCTGTTTAGGAGAAAACGCCCAGTTTCTCTACGTCAACGATGCCACTTGTCGGATGACTGAGTATTCCCGTGAGGAATTACTTTCCATGAGGCTGCATGATATAGATGTAGATTTTTCTCTACACAATTGGTCAGATATTAGCTCCCAGAATTCCCTTACCTTTAAATCTCGCTACCGGACAAAAAGAGGTCGGATATTTTTGGTAGAAATATCCATTAGCCATGTAAAACAACAAGAGATGGAATTTGGCTGTGCTTTTGCTCGCGAGATAAGTGATGAAATAGTAGAACTGAGCGTGCAAAAGTGGACTGATGAATTAAGGGATGCCAAAGACAATTTGCAACAGGAATTTTCTCAACTCAAGGCAAAAGAAGTAGAACTAGAAACATCTCTTTCTTTACTTCGTTCTACTCTCGAATCGACTGCCATTGGTATTGTTGCAGTTAACTTTGAGGGAGATATTATGAGCTTGAATCAGAAATTTGTGGATATGTGGCAGATCCCGGAGTCCCTAATACTATCTAAGAAATGTCCTCGATGCAAAGCCTTTTTTGAGAACCAACTTAAAGACCCACAAGCCTTTAGTCGGCTGATTTGGGAAGTGTCTAGCCAATCTGATTTCGAGAGCTACGACATTCTGGAGTTGAAAGATGGAAGAGTTTTTGCACACTACTCTAAGCCTCAGTGGCTCGATAACAAAATTATTGGTAGAGTGTGGAGCATTTGGGACATTACCGAATCGAAACGGACTGAAGAAGCATTACGGCTGAACGCAGCTAGATTTCGGACTTTAGCAGAAACGGCAGATACTAGCACTTTTTTGATTCAAGGCACGCGGCTTTGCTATATAAATCCAGCAGTAGAGCAACTCACTGGCTACACAAAAGAGGAACTGCTAACAGGATTTGATCTTCGCAGACTGATTAAAAGCAAAAAACGCAGGCAGATACGTAAGCAGGGTGAAGCAAGTAAGTTTGAATATCAGGAGATGAATATTCTGACAAAAAACGGTACGGAGCGATGGCTAGCTTGCGCGGTTGCAATGCTAGATGGAGGGCTGGATTTTGGTGGAAAACCAGTAGAAATGATTGCAGGTATCGATATTACCGATTACAAATATGCAGAATTAAGTCTTAACCAAGCTTTAGAACAAGCAAAACAACTTAGCGAACTCAGAGCGCGTTTTCTTTCTATGGTTTGCCATCAATTCCGTACACCACTAAATATTGTTTCATTTTCTAATAGCTTACTAAAGGAAGAAGTAGACAAACGTACACAGAAGAAAATACAACCACTACTAGATCACATTGAAAAAGCTACCGAACAACTCAGTCAGATGTTGGATGCTATTTTGTTCTTCTCTAAGGCAGAAGCAGCAAAAATAAACTGTGAACCAAAACCACTTGAGTTAGTTGAGTTCTGTAAAGATTTAGTTGCCCAAATGCAGATGAGCGTTAGCCAAATTCCGATTAATTTTGTAAGTAAAGATAACTCTTTAACAGCCTGCATTGATAAAAAACTGTTAGAGCCAATTTTGAAAAATTTACTTGACAATGCAATAAAGTATTCTCCCTCACACATTCCAATTGATTTGAAACTTTCTTGCAAAAATGAAAAAGTAATTTTTCAGATCAAAGATAGGGGGATCGGTATTTCAGTAGCAGATCAACAACGAATATTTGAGCCATTTTACCGTGGTACTAATATTGATAGTATACCTGGTACTGGATTAGGGCTATCAATTCTTAAAACCCTTGTAGATTTACATCACGGTCAAGTCTCTGTAGAAAGTCAAGTTGATGTGGGAACTACATTTACTGTGATGTTGCCATTAATCAAATCAGAGTTTAGTAGTTCCGAGTTGTGAATGTTGAAATTAAGAGAATTCTTAATTAACAGCTTAACAATCATAACTCTCGGAACAAAGTAATTAATCTCATGCTATTTACATACTCACCAAAGAGGATAGTAAGCAGCTTCTGCAAAAAGTTATGGTAATACAAAATTATGCAAGAATCACCAAAGAAAATTCTCGTCATTGAAGATGATAATGTTACCCGTAATCTTTATTTAATGGGTCTTGAGGCTAAAGGTTTTGATACGATAGGTGCTGACAACGGTCTTGCTGGTATCCAACAAGCACAAGAGCATATACCCGACTTAGTGATTTGCGATATTACAATGCCTGATATGGATGGTTATAATGTTTTAACTACGCTACGCCAAGATCCTGTTACAGCAATTATTCCTTTCATTTTTCTGACTGGTAGTAGTACCAAAGCAGATGTTCGCAAAGCTATGGAATTGGGAGCAGACGACTATCTTACCAAACCTTCTACACTAGACGAATTGCTCAGAGCGATCGCTATTCGTTTGCAAAAGCAAGCTACTCTCCAATACTGGTGGGCGATGAAATTGGAAAAAGCTCCACAATCAGTATTTGCAGATAATACTACAGCGATCGCTGTTGGTGTTGGTGTTGGTGTTGGCGTTGGCGAAGTCGGTAGAGAAGCCCCTGATACAGAAATTATGATGCCTCTTAAGTCAATCTTTCCCTACATTCCCCAATTAAAAGAAGTTTTTGACTTTATCGAAGCTCATTATCATCAAGGAATTACTTTGTGTGACGTGGCTGTTGCTGTTGGTTACTCACCTGCTTATTTAACTAACAGAGTAGCAAAGCAGACAGGCGACACTGTAAACTGTTGGATTGTCAAACGCCGGATGGCGGGAGCACGTTTTCTACTCCAAAATAATGATCAGACAGTCGAGAAGATAGCGAAAGCATTGGGCTATCAGGATGTGTCTCATTTCTCGCGCCAGTTTCGCCAACATCACGGTTTACCTCCCCAAGCTTGGCGCAAAGAGCATCAACTTGCATCACAAAAACAGGTAAAAATTTGGCAAAATTGCTGAAACTTCAAATAAATAGTTGCGTAAACTCATATATTAAATCCACCCTGCCCTTACGTAACATGGCTGGATCTAATCTTTCAGTAGTATTGCAAGTCATCAAGACAACTAAGCGTTGCTGCATCTGAATACCAGACTCATCAATTACACTCTGATACAAAGTGCCATCCAGCAAACTCAGAATGTGTTCGGTTTTGTTATTGTATTGCGCTACCTCCGAAGCACGATTTTGCGCTAGATTATCAGCTTCGTTAATAACGATACAAATACGCTCTATGTAAGTCGGTGGGACAAAGTTAGCGATCGCATCATGATCTAAAATAAAAATTACATACCCCAAAGGTACAAGAATTTCTTTTGCTACTGCTTGTGTCCAGACTGTCTTACCAGTACCTGGTTGCCCATGTACAACAACCGCTAACTGGTTTTGATTCAGAATCGCTTGTTGTACAGAATCAGTAAAGTTTTGGATATCTGCTGGAAATGTGCGAATGTTAAATTGACTGTGAACCTTACCTACACGACTTTGATATCCACTCAGCATAACTGCTAAGTCGTAAGTCGCTTTGCTAATAAGTGGCGCGAGATTTTTCGCCATTAAAGTATATTGTCTTCGCCCGCGATCGTAGGGATCAATTTGTAACCAAACGTCATGCTTCGCCCAGTAAGCATAAACAGTATTGATAACGTCTAAACGTTCCCAGCTAATAAATTTATCTATAGGAAAATAAAAATCTCTTTCTGAGTAATATTGGGTAATAATGTCAGGATTCCCCAACACTCCTAAAACTCGCAATACAGTAATTTCTTGCAGTCGATTAAGAACATAATCAATGGGAATGCTACTACGACTGACAAATTGGACGATGGGCGTTTCCGTACTCAAAACATCTTTGTAGCGATGATCTGGTGATTGAGGATCTGGCGTGATGTAATTCCAAAACTTTTCAACTTCGTAGCGGGTATTATCAGATACAACATTTAATAAGTTAGCCCACCAAGCATAATTATTTCGTCCCAAAATATCAGCAACATTACTCACTAAATTGAAACTTTTTTGAGTTAATTCGCGGGAGTCACTATACAACAGTTGCCACAAAAACCCCCAGTCTAATTCTCGGTTAAACGGTCGCCAACCGCTAGCAAGCAAGCTTTGCCGGGTATTATTTGTAGGAGTGCCTTCATTGCTTCTAAAATAGTCAAAATCCATATTTATTAGTTATACAGCGTTGATCGAGTAATTTTCTGTTAAGTATGAGATTTAAAAAATTTTTCTCGTAATATTAACTAATTGAGTACAAATGGTAATTTTATTTTCACCGTGCTGTACTGCCTAGTAAGCCTTTTTAATCTAACTTATTCTTTATGTAAGATACTATATTACATAACGACTACCTGCGTCAACTTTTTGGGCAAAGCAATTACGCACCGAAAAATGGATGAGAAGTGAACGCTAGTCCATTCTGAATATATCTTTGGGAATACTATTTTAGTTTAATGTTCGTGCAGCCACTAGAGAAGCAGAGGGGAAAGAATTTGTATCAGTCGTTAAGTGAAATGAGATAACAAACTAACTGACAATAGAAATATTCCTTAAGTCTAATGTAAGACACACCTGGAGTATGAAGTTATAAGTTATCAGGTGAAATAGGATTGTAGAGTATTGGTAATCTAGTCTCAACTGTTGGCAGCATCTGGCTGCTAAAAACTCCTAGTTTATTTCTATACAAGTAATAAAAATAATGTCAATAAAGTCATTAGATTGATTAAGGTCAATATCCTATTTAACTTAGCGATCGCTTGTACTTATTAAGTAAGCCAGTGTAAATAATTAAAAGGTTTGTAGTTTATCCTATAGGGCAAGCAAGCTAAACGTTATGTCTTCTATATATGGCTTTAGAGGTTATAATAAGCTACTTTAATTACTTCTACATTATTGCGTAACAACCTTGCCTACTTAGTTAACGCATCTAAAATAAGTAACTAAAAACTCGTTAGATTAATTATGATTGGTACGAACTTTTATGGTTAAAGATTTTGTTTTTTGTCTACAAGAAGCAGCTTTATACTTTATATCCAAAAAATCCCGACCACATAAAGATCCTTCTGAATGTTTTGTGAACCCTCCCTGTGGATGTGCCAATCCAGGGCAAAATTCTCAGTGTGAAGATTGTGCCTATCTTGAAGCCTGCTTGTCTAATTGCAAGCTCCAAAAAGTTTCATTATCTTCACGTTCGTAAACTAACTTTAATGCCAAATTAATTCCTGCGATAGAATTGATTTTACTCTTATGGTAGAAGCCCAGTAAAAAAGTAGCAGCTATCCTGAATAGGAATCGCAAAATAATTCACAATAAGTAATTAAAAGTTATGATGTAAGTGAATGTAATTTTATAAAAAATAAACATTATTATTCCTTGCCGTTGTGAACAAGCGACTTTCTTACTGGGTTCACAACCAGATCATAAATTAGTAATTACTGATTATGAATTAGTTTGAATCTGACGACTAGTTAACTTGTTGTGTGTGGGAGCTTAAAATGCTTTCAAATTTCCAAAAGAAACTAGGTTAAAGACTCCTCAATCTGTCTTGTGAAAATTTCCCTAATTTAGCAGTGGATTGAGTAGACAATATCGGTTTTAAAAATCAATCAACTACAGAAATCTAGAACATAAAAGGAACCATTACTATGAAGCCTTTTGATTTATCTAAAGCTGTTTTGGCTACTGTCTTTGCCATCAGTTTCGCTTCTTTGTCCTTACCTCCTTCTGTTTCTGCCCAAAGCGGAGGCTCCGGTGCTGGCAGTAGCTCAGGTAGTGGTACAGGTACTGGCACTACAGGTAGTGGTGGTAGCTCAGGTAGTGGTTTAGGTACTGGCACTACAGGTAGTGGTGGTAGCTCAGGTAGTGGTTTAGGTACTGGCACTACAGGTACTGGCACTACAGGTACTGGCACTACAGGTACTGGCACTACAGGTACTGGTTTAGGTACTGGTTTAGGTACTGGCGCAACAGGTAGTGGTACAGGTACAGGTACTGGCGCAACAGGTAGTGGTACTGGTTTAGGTACTGGTGGTACAGGTACTGGTTTAGGTACTGGCGCAACAGGTAGTGGCACAGGCACTGGTACAACAGGTAACGGCACTACAGGTAGCGATGCTACAGGCACTGGTACAACAAGTGGCACTACAGGTAGCGATGCTACAGGCACTGGTACAACAGGCAGTGGCACTACAGGTAGCGATGCTACAGGCAGTGGCACGACAGGCATCGACACTACAGGTACTAATAGGAATACAGGCGTCACAGCTTCCGAAAGAACTAGCGATCGCGGTTTCGATTGGGGTTGGCTAGGTTTACTTGGTTTAGCCGGTTTAGCAGGTCTGGCTCGTAATCGTGAAAAAGTCCGGGCTTATAGCGATCCTAATGAAGTAACAGGTACTCGCTCTAGATAGTATTCACTAACACTGTAGGAGCCGTACAACTTGTCGTTTGTTTCAACTTCAGGCTATTACAGTGGTTAGACCATATATGTAGGGGGCACAATATATTGACATTGCGCCCTTGCGATCGCACATCAGTTCGCTCAAGTCGAGCTACTGCCTTGCCCAATCAAGATTACATTTAACAGTATATGTTTGCTAAATTATACAGCAGTTTTCGTTTCCATAAAGTACAGAGTCATATCAAATCCGTTTGCATCGGAATCATTCCTCTTTACTCTCCCTCTGCGCCCTCAGCGTCTCTGCGGTTTTTTAATCATTACAGATCGGATTTGATATCACAGGTTTTGAGGCAGAAATTCTTGGTTTTTTAGCTAATTTAGTTGCAAACTCCTGTAACTCACCATTGGCGTAATCGCTTTGGAGTCCCCAATCCTGCCTCAATTTTCACGATAGCAAACTAGCAGAATTTACATCCAAAAATAACGTTGCTTGGGATTGTTGACGAAGAATAGAAGCCGGACAATCTGTACTTATAGCTCCTTGCAACATCTGTTTTACGACATTCGCTTTACGTGTTTCTGGAGCCAGACAGATAATTTTTTTAGCTGAACAAATCGTTGGGATGGTGACAGTAAAAGCATATTGTGGGACAGTTTCTAGATTCGGAAAGTGACCTGTGCTTACTTGTTGGTGACGGTTCACTGTATCCAGTTTCGCAAGTTTCACACTGTCAGGATCTTGAAAATTTGCTACTGCTGGATCGTTAAAAGCTAAATGTCCATTTTCGCCAACACCAAGACAGCATAAGTCAATTGGTTGTGCAAGGAGTAGTTTAGTGTAGCGATCGCACTCTGCCACTGGTTGCAATGTATCACCTTCTATATAGTGAAATTGCTTAGGAACAACCCGCTTCTCTACACGTTCTCGCATATAGCGCCGGAAACTGGCAGAATGGTCAGCAGTAATTCCCAAATATTCATCTAGATGGAATAGAATAATCCGTGACCAATCTACGCCACCCAATGCAATCAAAGCATCAATAAATTTGAGTTGGGAGTTACCTGTTGCTAACAATACAGCAGCTGTATCTTGTTGCTTAAGAACTGACTGTAAATGCTTTTGCGCGATTTCGGCAACATCCTGGGCCATTTCGACTTCAGAGTTATAAATCTGCACTAGTAAATCATCAACGCGAAAAAAATTTGTAGCGGCTAGCATTTTACTTACACAGAAGGTTATCAATTATACGGTAGTTTCTTGAGAAGCTCTACCTGTCTGGCTTGACATCGTTTATCCAATATAGATTTTAGGATTTAGCAGATTAATTTATAGCTTTTTGCGCTGTATAAAGGCAAAAAAACAATGTAAACTATTTAAATTAAGTTAACAATTATTTACATTTTACCCAAAAATCATGCTGGCTGCAATTCTCTTTGACCTAGACGGCACTATTGTCAACACTGACCCTATACACTACCGAGCTTGGCGGGAAATGCTGTTAAATTACAGCATAGAAATTGACGAAACATTTTATAAATCCCGAATTAGTGGGCGGCTAAATCCAGAAATAGTTAAGGATATTCTGCCACAATTATCAACAGCAGAGGGGCAAAAATTTGCAGACGAAAAAGAGGCGCTTTTCCGCAAACTCGCCCCGCATCTCAAACCGTTGAGTGGATTTTCTGAACTCCTAGCATGGACAGAGACACATCAGTTAAAGCGGGCATTAGTTACTAATGCCCCTAGATTAAATGCAGAATTTATGCTAGAGGTTTTGGGAATAAAAGAAGCTTTCCATATAGTTGTTTTAGCGGATGATTGTATTGCAGGTAAACCTGATCCTGCACCCTACCAAGTCGCTCTGAGTAACTTGGGGATTACAGCTGAGGAAGCGATCGCTTTAGAAGACTCTCCCTCTGGAATTCGGGCGGCGGTGGGCGCAGATATCCGCACTATTGGTATAGCATCCACCCACGATCCCCAAGTTTTGCAGGAAGTTGGCGCATTTATGGCAATTCCAGATTTTACTGATTTGCAGTTGTGGACATTGCTCAACTCACTCATTGAACCAGATTTGAGTGCGATCGCTTCTAATTTGTAAGCGCAAAATCTTAGAACATCAAGAGTAGAGACTGGCACAGGTTTAGCCACGTTGGCTTGGAAAAAAGAGTACGGGATACCAGCTAAAACGTAATAATTCAGCTGTAAAACTGGAAACCAACCATTCTTGGAGTTTACCTATCGTTCCTGAAGACACTGCGATCGCACTAATATCATCCATTGCAGCCGCCTCTAAAACCTCGGTAACAGAGTATCCTTCCCGAACTTCTATCTCTACTTGTAAATTTATCCCCTCCAAATCAGCTTTAATCTGAGATAGAGTTTGCCCTGCCTGCTGTGGTAAGATTTTCCTTGGTAATTCTCGACGACCAGTATCTTCTAAAACCCAGCAAAGCTTGCATTGTTGTAGATATCTACCAGATTGTTGTTGAGCCAATTGCTTTACTTGTTGTACCAAATAATCCGCCTCTTGAGTACCGTTGTAGGGAAGTAGCAAAGAACGGAAAAGGTGCTGACAACGGAGTATTAATTCCTCAGAAGTATAAGCACAGATTAACTGAGGACGCAGTACCAGTAAGGGAATAGGTGTTCGACGAGATAAGTTAGCCATCGTACTACCCACCAATTTTTCCGTGAGTAAGCTGCGACTTTGAGAACCCAGGATAATTAATTGAGATCGATAGGTTTGGGCAACTTTAAGTATGGTATCAACAGCCTTTCCCGATTGAACTTCTATTTTTACTTCTACATCAGTGGGGCTTTCGCCAACAGCTTCTGCGAATCGAGTTTGAGCTTGTTCTATTTTTTCACTATCGACTTGTGGAATAATGCCTCTTTCCGATAATGGAACAGCGTGCAGAAAAACTATTTGCTTCATCCCCGTAAGCGCAAGACTAGAAACAAAATGTCTTAGACGATGCAAACCGTCGGAAAAGTCTGTGCAAATCAAAACTCGTTGAAACATATGTAACCAATAAAAGGTATTTAGAAATCTTCTAATTTAATCTCAAAACTTATAATCAAGTTTGCTTGAATAGTTACAGCATATTTCATTTCGGTGATGAATCTGTAATTTTTTTTGCAGAATTTAGCGACAAGTCTAATGATTATTTCCAAAAATATCTGCAATAAGTCTTTAATACTACTCTTTATGAAGATACGTATTATGACAATAGCCGCACCCAAAGGGAATAGCTACTAAACCGCGTCCACCTTGAAAACTGTAGTTCTTTCTGTATGAAAAGAAATAAACCCTCATCCCCCAGCCCCTTCTCCCAAATTTGGGAGAAGGGGAGCCGCAAAGTTGTCCCTCTCCCTACTTGGGAGAGGGATTTAGGGTGAGGGCAAAAACTACGGTTCTCAACATAGATGAGGTTTAGCTCACACTTTTTCGACAAAAGACTCTACCCATTGCAAATATTGCAAACCGGCAATTACTGCTGTGTCATTATTATGCAATGATTCCACCCCAGAGTAGCAGTTAGGAAAATACTTGTATTAAAAATTGCAGTTTATTAACTTCCATACCCTAACTTTTTATTGAATATTCAAGTGTTTATTTTAACAAAGTAATTACTTAGAATGAGTAGCTTTAGCATTTTTCTATCTAGATTTCAAGCATTCTCAAAAAATTTTACCCTAAAATCAATTATTCAGTAAAAATACGTATGCAATGTTAAGTCTTCTCAATATATGAATAGTAGAATTAGCCCATACAGGAGAAGACAGTGACGCTCTTAAACCAAGCTCAAGTAGAGCAGCTAAAGGAAGTAACTACACACTTGCGACAAGTAAGACAAGAAAAATCTATATGCATAGAAGAAATAGCTGCAAGAACACTCATTAGAGCAGGTGTTTTGCAAGCTTTAGAAGAAGAACGATTTGAAGAATTGCCTGAACCTATTTTTGTTCAAGGATTCATCCGTCGCTATGGAGATGCTTTAGGACTGGATGGAAATGCTTTATCACATACTCTTATAAGCAATGTAGTCTACCAAGGCTCCAGGAATGATCATAATAATTCAGGCAACAAATCAAATACATACATACCTCTTGTTGTTACTTACATTTTATTATTAGTAGCTGCATCTGTTGGCCTTTTATATACACTTAATCCATCACAAATTACATCTGAATCCCTGACTCCAGAAGTCAATAGTCAACAGTCAATGGTCAGTAATCAATGAGTGGGGAGTGGGGAGTGGGGGGGGGGACAAGGTGACAAAAGGTGAGAACTTGCAACAAGTCTTTCCCTTCTCCTTGTCCCCTTGTCCTCTTCCCAATGCTCATTTTCAAGATATTTGTGGTTTACGCAGATGCCAAGTAGTGGATTGCTCATAAGCGTAAGCTACTTGAAACAGTAGGTCTTCTCGCAGGACATTGCCAATTAGCTGTAATCCTATCGGTAGCCCCTGATCGTCAAAACCACATGGCAAACTTAAACTAGGTAAACCAGCAAGATTCACAGGAATAGTCATCAAGTCAGTTAAATACATGCTCAAGGGGTCAGTAGTTTTTTCCCCTGCTTTGAATGCTGTAGTGGGGGATGTGGGACAAACTAACACATCAACTAAGCCAAAAGCTTTTTCAAAGTCTCGCTTAATCAGGGTGCGGACTTTTTGCGCTTTCAGGTAGTAAGCGTCATAATAGCCAGCCGAAAGTGCGTAAGTGCCAATCATAATTCGACGTTTGACTTCTGTTCCAAAACCAGTGGCACGGGTACGAGTGTACATCGATAGGAGATTATCGGCATCAGGGGCGCGATAGCCATATTTAACGCCATCGTAACGGGCTAGGTTTGCTGACGCTTCTGATGGGGCGATGATGTAGTAGGTGGGTAAGCCATAGCGAAAAGTGGGACAGGAAATTATATGAATTTCCGCTCCCAAACTTTGTAGTTGATCTACTGCTTTGGTAACAGCTTCTTCCACTACAGAGTCTAAACCTTCACCAAAAGTTTCTTTGATGATCCCAATTCTTAGCTGACCTCTGGGTTTGAAGTCTGGTTTTAAGCTAGCGGCGTAGTTGGGAATGGCAACTTTGAGACTGGTAGAGTCTTTGGGATCGTGACCTGCGATCGCACTTAATAATATCGCAGCATCTTCCACTGTGTTTCCAAATGGCCCAATTTGATCCAAAGACGAAGCGTAAGCCACCAAACCATAACGGGAAACCAAACCATAAGTCGGTTTCATTCCTACCACACCGCAAAAAGATGCAGGTTGCCGAATCGAACCGCCAGTATCAGAACCGAGAGCAACCACACATTCTTGAGCCGCCACCGCAGCAGCAGAACCCCCCGAAGAACCACCAGGAACTCGTGACAAATCCCAAGGATTAGCCGTGACTTGGTAGGCAGAGTTTTCTGTGGAACTACCCATCGCAAACTCATCTAAGTTGGTTTTGCCTACCATTACCGCCCCAGCATCTGCCAGTTTTTGCGTCGCTGTTGATTCATAAGGCGGCACGAAATTTTCCAAAATCCGGGAGGCGCAGGTGGTAGGAATTCCCTTAGTACATAAATTGTCCTTAATCCCAACAGGAATGCCTGCTAGCAGCCCAATTTCTTCTCCCGCAGCAATTTTCGCATCCACAGCACCTGCCTGCTCTAATGCCCGTTCTGCGGTAACACATAAAAAGCTGTGCAATTTCGGCTCTAACGCTTGAATGCGCTCTAAAGCTTCTTGGGTAATTTCAACGGCAGAACGTTCTTTCTTAACCAGCTGTTGGTGCAACTCGCGGATGGATGCCATGATTGCTCTCTTTGTGACTCAAGTCATTGATTTTAGTACATATTGGCCGATATTGGGTATGGGGCATTGGGTATTGGGTATTGGGAATTGGTCATTAATCAATAATTCTTCTTCCCCTACCTCCCCTCATCCCCACTCCCCACTCACTACTACTACTGAATCCCATCCTGCGAAAAATTGAGGTTTGTGCAAACTTGAGATGCTTTCATCGGAGTTAAGCGATCGCAACTACTTGTAGCCTAAACCCTACTTTCTTTTCTTCCTCAGCATCTGATTATTCTTAAAAATACTACTTAAAGTCGCTCGTAATTTAGGTATTAGTAAGTATGACACAAACAGCTTTCTAAGAGCAAGTCAACCAGAAGATTCAGCGATCGCTCCACAGCTTAACCCCTCCTGAACCCAGTGGGGGACTAGTACCGCAAGGCAAAAGTCAAAAGTCAAAAGTCAAAAGTCAAAAGTCAAAAGTCAAGGACTGTACTAGCGTAGTTTACGATCCTAGTAAATTTATAATTCTTTCCTCAGCTATAACTATATTTTTTGAGACTGCTGCTTTACTTTTAAAGTATAGGCATATTGTCAACCTCAATAGTTCGAGGCAATTCTGAATTTACGTTTGATTTTGACTTGGCTTGATTGGATCTATGCGTTGTTGATTGTTTGACAATCGTTCAAACATTTGTATTAAGGCTAACTGCATTTCTGGTGTAAATTCCAACGTGCCAGAACGCAGATGTAAATCTAACTGAGGGAAGGGGATTTCAATTTGTCTTTGCTGTAATGCTTCATAGATATTGTAGTATAAATCACTTTTGAGTAAGAATTGTTTATTCGGTTCCGCAGTCCATACTAATAACTCAAAATTTAAGCTATTATTGGCAAACTCTTTAAACAGTACTAGAGGAGAAGGAGCCTGTAATACATTAGGATGCTTAGAGGCTGCCTCTAACAGAGCAGCTTGCACGACTTTGGGATCTGAACTATAAGCAACGCCAACGGGGAGATGAAGGCGAGAAATCGGGTTGCGGTGGCTCCAGTTGATTACTTCTTTTTCCAAGAAGCGAGAGTTAGGTACAATGATTGAAACGTGATCAAGAGTCCGAATCTCAGTACTTCTCCCACCTATTCGCTCCACAGTACCCGTATATTCCCCAACTTCCACAAAATCTCCAACCTGAATCGGACGCTCAAATACTAGTACTAAACCACTGCCAAAATTCTTAGCAATATCCTGTAAACCAAAGCCAATTCCAACGCTTAAAGCACTTGCTAAGATTGTCAAAGAGCTAATATCAAGCCCCCAGATTTGTAGCAGTACCAGTGTGCCAATAAAAATCAGACCATATTTGAAAAGTATTACAATCGCTTCTTGAGCACCACGATTAATCCCAGCAAAAGATAGAATGCGAGAACGTAAAAAATTGGTTAAAGTTCCAGCAAAGATAACTAAGCCGAATAACAAACCAATCAAAATTATTAATTCAGTAAGAGAGTAAGGATTCTTGCCTAATGTCAGAATAGGTGAGGTGAAACTGGTGATCAGGATGTTTGAAATTTGGTAGCTCCATTGACGAGTGAAAGGAAAGAGATTAGTGATATAAAGAATCGCACTCATCCAAAGCGCGATACGCATACTCGCCAACACTAAGTTGAAAAATAATTCTAATACTTTAAGTGGTTCCGAATTGGGTATTGCATTGCTAGTAGTAGTTAAACGTTGTGATGCTACTCGGAAAAAGTGATGCTTAATCCATCCTAATAGCCAAGTGAATCCAGCAGTTATTAGTAAAATTACTACTGCTACAAAAGTTGTATGTTGGAGATAGGTTCTAGTTCGCTCTAAGCGAGCTTGCTGTAATGCTTCTTCAATTTGCTGCCCCCAAATCCTTGCCTGCTCATCAACTGTGCTACCTGGAACAGTATCTTGTTCTGTAACTGTTAACAGATAGCGGTCATTTAACAAAATAGTAGGTAGCTGGTTGCGTTTTTCAATTTTAACTTGAATAGATTCAGAAGTTTGAATTGCATTGTTTAGTTGTGAGTTGATTAAATTTGTTCGTTCTTGAGCGCTATATTGACCAGAATCGCTGATCTTAAAAAGCTGTTGCCCATCGAAAATAACCGGAGCTTTAGTTAATGCTTGAGCAACAACAGGAGTTAACCAGATAAACAAAAGAAAAGTTAGTATTGCAATTAGAATATTGAAATATTTTGATAGCAGTCGCAAACGGTGAGAATAACGCATTAGGATTCTAACAAGATAATTTTAGCCAAGCAGCTTAATATTAACTAGATTTTGTCACAACCAATTTTTTACCATAAAAGAATGTGACTTTACCCGCGAATACTGATGCTGCTTTTTTGTCTAGTTCCGGCATTGATTCTCACCTACATTAAGCTGATACGCTTTTAACCTACTTAACCAAGATAAGCAAACAAAGTTTAAACCTTTTTAATTGATTAAATGGCGATCGCCATCTCTATCTTTGATATCCTTGCTAATTCTGCACCACTGACGGCATCCAGCAGATGAACGGATGCTACTGTTTTAGCTGGCTGATCTTGTGTAATTATCGAGACCACAGTATTCGATTCAATAGCTCTGGGATTATCAGCTGTTTTTTGCAGTTGTACATCACCTGTTGCTTCTTCAAAACCATAGGAGGCAGTGGCAGGTTGAGAAATACAATCTTTTTTCACCCGCACCTCTACTCGCACCTTGGGAGGTACTAGTTCAAATATGCCTGTAGCGTCGCCTTTAATTGTCACGGAGAAAAAGCGTGTACTAATTTTCTGGCTGCCTGGTTCCATTGTCCAAGAGATTTCACTAGTAATTCCTACAGATATCTTTTGCTTGGGTATTAAAGTAACTACAGGAATGATCAGTTCTTGAGGTGACAAGCCGCCATGAAAGTAAGCTTCTGTCCCACCTTTGACCTTAAAACAAGCAAAGTTCCAAGGTGTAGCAATTTCTAAATCTCCGCCTAAACCAAAATCCGACAGTTTAGCCCGCAGAAAAGCAGTATCAGCCCTTCCGCCTTTACCAACCCACACACGCCGATGTAGGTCTGCTGTGTCACCACCAGGAAGAAGCGCCGCCATGCCTATTTCAGTGATGGTCGGAACAGTTGCGATCGCTGCTTGAATTTCTAAGTTATAGTCCTCCCTGAGAGTTTGGCTTAATTCCCACGCCATTTCATAGCGTAGAGCGTCTACCCATACATAGGCGGTTTTACCCTCTGCTAATTTGGGTTTGACTACTTTGATAAACACTTCAGTTTGCCGCATGATGCCAGGAAGGCGAAACTTAGCTGCTTCATAGCGGCGGACAAAAGTCTCAGCTAACTGTGAACCAACATTCATGTAGCGATTTCTAGCTTGGTTCACCAGCATTTCTAAACTTTGATAGCGGTCATGCAAACCCCACTCAAAGTCATGCCAGCGGCGTTCTAGATGGCAGTGGTAAGTATCTAGTACGCACCAAGGCACTTCTGTATCGGTGTAGGCATTAAAGATAGTTTGCACATCAGCCGCAGGTGATTTCAATTCTCTCTCAATGCGGTTAGCTTCTTGTAGCAGTTGACCTCCTACGGCAGTTAGCGCCCAATGTGCCTGGACATCAGGATAATTTTCTGACCAAAAACTTGATTGCCGGGATTTGATAATTTCGTGAATTTGTAGATTAGTTTCTATAAGCAAGGTGGTTTCGATCAGGCATTGCAACGCCCTTTCAATAGCGAGAAAAGTTTCTACATTGGCTATTTGGTATTGTTGCAAGTCAAGAGATGCGATCGCCAATTCTGTTTCGACTTGATTGGCATGGGTAATGTAGCTTTCTTTAAAATCACGTCGCAATCGCCAGGTTTTAGCTAGGTTAATACAAGCATCGCGGGGGGAAGATTTTGTAGGAATTTGGATGCTACTTAATTGGTTGGGGATGTCTCCTTGAATGAGATTGATGAATTCGGTGGCAAGGATGTGTCTTGCTAGTCTTCCACGGTAGCTACTCGGAGATTCTTCGACTGGGAGTTGGATTTCAAAGGTGCTTTGCAATAATACAGCTAGTTCTTGGCTAGCCTCTTTACTGATAATGGCACGGTCGAAGCTTTCACTTGCCAAAAAAGCCAATGCTACTTCTTGGGGATTCCCAGTACCGAAGATAGTGATGACAACTCCTTGGGTGATACCTTCACCTTTTTCTGCGATCGCATTCAGTTCCGCTAGGGTCAGTTTTCCGGCTTCTACCTGTTTTTCGATAATGGCGGTTGTGTCGTCTCCCAAGATGGGTTTTAAGGCATTGCGGGCAACCACAGACAGTTTGGTGTTGCGGCTGGGAGGTTGTTGTCCCGGTTTCATGATTACGCCTGCGGCTTCTAACGCTTCTTGTCTGGTAATTTTGCTATGAGTATTCACATAACTTATTACCATTTGCTCTTGCTGGATGGAATCAAAGCCAGCTTGTCGAACGTAATCGGCTGACTGTCCCAATTCACGATAAATTCTTGGACTTAAAGTGTAGGTACGCCCTTTTTTGACGCCGTGAGCTTCAACTAAACCTGCTTCTACTAGGCGTTCTAAGACGCTGCGGGCGATCGCTTCATTCCGTTGAATGGCTTGAGCTAGGGTGGTGGTATCTAACCGTCTTTCCTGGCGCAATTGAGCCAAAGCAATCAGAGATTCAACCGGGAGAGGACTTTGCCTGCGATTTTCTTCTTCAATCACAACCTGCAAAAGCGGTAGATCCGCTTCTCCGCCGGGAAGCCTGACGACTACTGAATATGCATCGCTGCGTTGATAATCGGGTGCAGGTCGTCCGTAGCGGAGTAACCCCTGGTAAATTAAATCTACACCGCGTCCGGTACGTTCGGCGAGTCCAATGCGCTTGATAGCATCGGCTAAGAAGGGATTTCTGGGTCTGGGTTCTACAACTAGCAGGTTTTCTAAGGTTACACCTTCGACAAATCCTCCTGGGTTGCTGATGACAATGCCGTAATCTTCCCAACGGACGTGAACTGCTCCCATTCTGGTGTAATCTCGATGAATTAAGGCATTAACAAAAGCCTCACGAAATGCACGTCGGTCGTAGTTAGGCCCTTGATGTAATTTCGTTTTCTGTTTCATCATTATTATTTACTCTACCTATTTCGAGTATTTGTTGAATTTTATTTATTTTTTTCGTATTTTTTATATTGAGGCATTTTACAGGGAAAGGGCGTCCTAGCTGCTTTCTTAACTCTTCTGTTTCTTCTAAACTTAGAGATAAATTATCAGCTACCTTCAAATCAATCTTTTCCGCTAGTTTAACTGATTTAACTAATCTATCTTCATGGTTATTGAACTCATAGTTGATGATTTCAGATAATATTAAATCTTGGCAATTATAAAATGGTACATAAAAAAATTCTCTAGTCTCATCGTTTCTATAAATTCGAGATATTTCATATAGTTCACGAGAGTAATTAGATATACTTAATAATAATTCTTCTGGTTCATTTGGTGCTGGTAAAGCTTCAATCAGAGATGGCAAAAAATGTCTAGCAGCAGTTCCTGACTGCGAAGTATCTCCACCTCCTACAATCAGTTCAATCATAAATTGATAAGGTGCAGAGTTTAGTAGAGCAATCAAGCCATATGTAGGGAAAGAAAAAGATTGATATATACCTGGGCCTGCAAAATTGATTATACAGCCTGGAGGAAGAACTCTCACTGATAAATTACTTGTAGTACGTTCTGTATAAGTTCCCCCTGCTATTCCATAGTATTCAAGGCTTACTGTTCGCATCACACAATCAATATTAGCCCAGTTAAAAGCTAAGTGAATATGTGAATAGTAAGGCTCGTATTCTCCACCTGTTACAAACCAAGTCCACCCTTTCAAAGGTTGTATTGCTCCTGGAATTATTTCCCAAGTGAGCCGTAAAAATTTAAAATTGTCCCCTGTAACTAGCCCTAATTTAGTCTCGCATAAAAAGCAAAACCCTGCACTGCATCATTAGCGAACAACTGACGTAAAAATCTTTGACTACCAACAGTATGATTCGCGTATTTTCTTAAAGATTCAATTACTTTCGTCTCTGCTTCATTCCAGAATTCTTTATCTGTAATATCTGCCACATCAAAAAGAGTCGGTTGTTCTATTTGTGGTTTTTCATATACTGAGAATAATGCTAGTTGCTTTGATTTTGGCTGAACTTCCCACTGCTGCTTTGCCTCTGCAATTACATCTCTAATTTCTTCCTCAATCTTCAAGAGAGATCCTGCTTCACCTGCCAACTTCATTTTTTCAAAAACTACCTGTACCAATTGTCCTAAAACCTTTGGTTGTAGTTCTGCTATAAACTCGTCTAACAGTTCTTTTTCCCCTGGCATTGGTTCAGCACAGACAATATTTGACTTGGTGATTTTAGGATGATTTTTTTTAATTCCCATTTTTTGATATGCTCGTTGCGCCCTTAACCAAAGTGCTAAAGCTGCTATTTGGGTAGCTCTGATATCAATATCAATCCCGTGAATATTGTGCGCTAAAATTAACTCTGGTACAGCCTTACGATATTCTTCTCTGTCTGGATAATCTTGTTGCAACGCTAAACCCAAATCAGGGTCATCGTATGCTTCTTCGTAGATAATTAACAGCAAGCTAAAGCAGTAAAGTAAAAAATACCCGCTACCACAAGCTGGGTCAAGAATTTTGATTTCTCTGGGGTCTTTCTTTGGTCGATGCACAATATAAACTGGCTGCTTTAAAAGTTCCTCCTGTGACAAATCATCAACCTGCTCATCCTGCGCGGGAACGTCTTCCCCAGGAGGTAGAAATACCTCATGTGGCCGCCACACCAAATATTTACAATGTTCCGTTAGTACTGTCTCTCCTTGCCGCATTTCATACCAAATTCGTCCCAAGGTGTTATCTGTGAGAAACTGCACAACATAGCTGGGCGTGTAAAACTGGTTGCGAAATGCCAATTCATAGGAATTACGCGGTGCTTGGCTTTCCTTCCTGGCCTTATCACGCAATTCTTTGGGTGTGAAATACTGGTAAACCCAGCCGATTGTTTCATCCTCAACCCAAATATCCTTTAATTCTTCACTGTTAATAAAATTGAGTATCAAGTCGATTATCCGTTGTGGTGGTAATAATCTATTGGCGGGGTCATGGGGTGAAAATAACACCCCAATTTCTTCTGATAAGGTGCTTCCTAACCACTCCAGAAAATGCCGATAAGCTACATCTTGCTTACCCTCGGTATAGAGTCTTTCCTCTGCTGAATTATCAGCTAAATAAAATAGAAATCCTTGAGATTTTAACCCATCACTAACCGCTTTGCGAATTAGTCCTCGTGTTTCCATCATCTTGTAAGCACAGAACCGATTGAGATGGGTAAACGCTACCTCTCGCACTAATTGTTCAATAGCATCTTTCGCTTTAAAACCTGCTGCTTGGATATGCTGCAAATGAATTAGTAGCTGCTCTCTATATTCCAAATCATCTGCTAACAGATGCTTCATGCGATCTACTGGCTCTACTTTGCCAGTTATGTAGATACCAAACTGTCCTTCTAAGAGTTCGGTAACTGATTCTTCTAACAAGCGGCGACATTGAGTAACTACGTTGCGGAGTGTATTTCTGAGAGATTTATCCATGACTATATTTAATTTTTTTCTATATGAGTCCTAAGATCGTCGAGATAAACTACAGGCGTCGAAGATTCATCTGCTAATTCAGTGGATGTTCCTTGAAAGATATTAGAGTTGTCAATGAAGCAAATAGTTTTTCCGCGTTTACCTGTCATGTTTACTCCAGAATAATTTTGATACCCTTACTGACCAGACCTAGTAAATGTTCTTTCAATTGCCATACCAGCTTTTCCACGGCTTCCTCAGAGTCAATGGAATCAAATGAAAAATCACCCAACCGCACCCGTTCAATTACTACTTGCTTTTCTTCTGTAAGTGCAGTTAATTCTTGAATCCTATACAAAACCTGATTTTTTAATCCTGATAGTGCTACTAAGTCTGAATCCATCTGGGCAATATTTGCTCTACAAATTGGGCATTCATTGGCTGTCAATGACCAATTTTCCTCTGCTGCTAAGTCATACATACAAGCCCGTTTATCCAACTCATTTAGCAATACTTCTTGCTGTTCTGGAGGGATATTCGTCCACTCACTGCGCCCTTTAATTTCTTCTATTGTTCTTTGATATTCCTGGACACGTTGGCTGTGGAGTTTAGCATAACGCTCGGCGTAGGCTTTTGCGATCGCCTCAGCATCTGCTTTAATCTGGGGGATACGGTCAACGAAATATTCAACATCGAGGTTTTCCTTTAGTCGGTTTGTAATCTCTGCTATTTCTGGCTTTTGCCCATCTACCATAGACGATTGATAGCTCACCACCCGCTTGGCAGTTTTCAGAGTAGATAAAGATGATTCATTAGTTGCCTCTCGTATTCTGCGACAGCGATCGCGTGCTGCTTTCAACGAAACCCCTTCTCCGGCTAAAATCTGTACGCAGTCATCAGCAGCACCGTTTTGAATTGCTGTTAAGGTATTGCGGTAGTCTTCCAGTTGGTTAAGCACAGGTAAACCGTGAGCCTTAACCTGTGCTTCCACTGGAAGCAATAGTTTTAATTCTTCTGCTACCAGGGTTTTTAGGACGTTTGCGATCGCATTTTTATCCATGTCCACCGTATAACCCATCAAATTCTCATAGTTTTCCACCGCTTTTTTCAACGTAGATAAACCAATAGGTTTAATGGGCGTAAACAAAGCTGACTTGAATGCTGTGTTATTTGTAAAAGGTTCTCGGCTATTGGGGTTTTGATAGGAGTCAAACCGTTGACCTTTGTAGGATACTTCAATGGAACCTGCTCGGAACAACACCGCTAGCACCAAGCGCAAAATGTCTCTTTCCCACCCATAACCGACTCCACCAAAACGATTCTCTAAACCTTTACCAGTGCGCGTATCTCTTTCGCCATAAGATTGCTGCTGAGTCAAGTAGTCTAGGATTTCCTTAGTTACATCCGCTTCTGGATTAGGGACAAACTTTGCTCCATCTTTGACCACAAGATTAAGCCCAGTGTTACTGCTATAAAACACTTGAGATAGACCAGTAAGATTAGCAGCTTTTAAGGATTTTCAACCCGATTTTGCATAAGGGGATCGGTAGAACCCAAAATAGTTGCTATCCGGGTTTTACCTTGCATCTCATCCAGCAGTTTTGACATCTGGTAAATTGCTGGTGCCATTGAGGCAGATCGCAAGAGAAATACAATGTGCCTTTGCGGATCTAGTGCCTTTAACCTTTGGGCTAACAAGTCTGGTAGGGGACACCAGTCTTGATCTGACAAGTAGATATTTACTTGCTCCTGTGCTGCCTCGAAACCTTGTTCTCGTTCAAGTTCTACAATGGAGTCTAATCCTTCTGCCGCAGCGATCGCTTCCCACAAAAGTTCTGCCGGTGAGATAGTCACAACTTCCTTACCGCAGTCTTTGCCAAAGATATTGTCTCGCCGGAACCTTTCTACATTCTCAGTTACCGAGATAGACAAATCCCAGTGCGTCAGTAGGGTTTTTGTATCTGCTATCAGTGCGCCAGCTTTGATGATTTTGCTGCTATAAACAACCTCTTTAATTTCTGGCATCAGTTTGCCTGTTAGTTTATTGGAGTTTTGCTCATGGTATAGACCAAGGAACGAGAATAACAGGCTAACTTATTAATTTTGAAAATTAAAGCTCTAGACTACAACAGGAGCCTTGCTGCTACCCGTTTAGCGCCGGCTTATAATAGATATTTTTAAACAAGTCTACTTATTAGAGGTAATTTTGCCAAAAATATTTAGCCAATCTACTATTGACTGTGATTGCCCATCTTCCAGAAAATTCATCTGGATTTATCTTAGGTAACTATTTGCATAAGTTTTTACTTACTTAGTAAGCCTTTTGATACTTTGCCATCTCTGCAAAGGGTATAAAACATTTTTGGCAAAGCCCCTCAGTCCACAAAGCTGGAATTGGAAATGGCTTCTCACAGGCGGGGCATTTTGATAAAAAACGTAGTTGATGGCGATGTCTACGACGGGCTTCTCTACGAGACGCTACGCGAACGCCTACGCATCCCCCTGTTTTTTTTAACTGCCACTCGATTTTATGACAAGGTGACTCTCCATAACAGGCTCCACATAAGCAGATTGGGCTGTGCTTCATTCCTACACCTACTGGAGGTAATATCTGCCGCAATTTATCAGCATCAAGTTCAACTACAGCAGCCAACACCTCTAACTCCTACTGATTACCTCACAGTTACTTGTCCAACTTAACCGCCAACTGCTGATAAATCTCGTCCAACCATACGGGAATTACAGGTTTACCTTCGTCTAAAGATGCGATCGCCTTTTTTCTGTCATACTCCACAAGCTGAAGCGATCGCTCCTGTGTTTCCGACAACAACATAAACCGCTTGCCTTTACCTGAAATAAATAGCTCCGGCTCTTGGTCTTTCAGCTTTTTCAGCGTGGTGCTGGCTATGTCAAAACTTAACCCCACAGATAACCAATATGACATTGCAGCCAGTTCCAGCAAATTAGACTTTGAGTAATAAATACTACGTCCTGTTCCAGTATCACTGATCACAGGAACAATCACCCCCCTCTCTCGCCAATACTGTAGCTGACGGAGGGTGCAGCCTGTGATTTCAGCAGCTTCCTTGCTTGTAAAAAATGTCTCCTGCATACAATTTATTTTACAGAAGACTTGTTTAATACAAATGTGTTAGTATTAGACAGTATTGTTTTAAATCAATGAGTCAAATCACTATTCAGTGTCGTCTTGTAGCCTCAGAGTCATCACGCCAACAACTATGGGAGTTGATGGCACAGCTAAATACGCCACTGATTAATGAACTACTGCGTCAGGTAAGTCAACATCCAGAGTTTGAAATTTGGCGACAAAAGGGCAAACACCCTACTGGTATTATTAAAGAACTCTGCCAGCCTTTAAAAGATGACCCTCGTTTCATTGGTCAGCCTGCACGGTTTTACACAAGTGCCACTACATTGGTGAACTACATATATAAATCATGGTTTGCGCTGATGAAGCGATGCCTTCGGCAAAGCTTCGCTAACGCAGTACCAACTAGAAGGTAAAATTCGCTGGTTGGAAATGCTCAACAGTGATATTGAATTGGTAGAAGCCAGTGGTGTCAGCTTAGATAGTCTTCGCATTAAAGCTGCTGAAATTTTGGCTCAACTTACTCCTGTCAATACTACTGAAACTAAATCAACGAATCGGAAAAAAGCTAAAAAGGGTAAAAAATCTCAAAATTCAGTTAGCGACACTCTATCAAAGAACTTATTTGAGGCTTACGGCAATGCAGAAGACAACTTGACTCGTTGCGCTATCAGCTATCTGCTGAAAAATGGTTGCAAAATCAACGAGAAAGAGGAAGACGCTAAAAAATTTGCTCAACGTCGCCGTAAACTTGAAATTCAGATTGAACGCCTCAGAGAATAGCTAGAAACACGAATTCCCAAAGGACGAGATTTAACCGAAGACACACGCTTGTGGACGACTGAAGGAACCAATCAAGTAAGGGAAGAAAAAGCCGAAGAAATCGCTAAAACTATCAGCAATACAAAAGCTAAAGGTAAGCTTAATGAGAAACAGCAAGCTTATATCAAACGGAAAAACTCTACCTTAGACAGAATTAACAACCCTTTCCCTCGCCCCACTAAACCTCTATACAAAGGTCAATCTCATATTCTTGTCGGTGTTAGCCTCGGCTTAGAAAAGCCCGCAACAGTAGCAATAGTAGACGGGACTACAGGTAAAGTCCTTACCTATCGCAGCATCAGACAACTACTTGGTGAGAACTACAAACTGCTAAATCGACAGCGACAGCAAAAGCACTATTTATCCCATCAACGCCAAGTAGCTCAAACGCTTGCTGCACCAAATCAATTTGGAGAATCGGAGTTAGGGGAATATATTGATAGATTACTGGCGAAAGAGATTATTGCGATCGCTCAAACTTACTCTGCTGGAAGTATTGTCCTGCCTAAGTTGGGCGATATGCGAGAACAAGTTCAAACCGAGATTCAGTCCAAAGCCGAGCAAAAATCAGAATTACTAGAAGTCCAAAAACAGTATGCCAAACAATATAGAGTTAGCGTCCATCAATGGAGCTACGGTAGATTGATTTCTATCGTTCAAAGTCAAGCGGCTAAAACCGGAATTGTCATAGAGGAGGCAAAACAGCCAATTCGAGGCAGTCCACAGGAGAAAGCGAAAGAATTAGCGTAGGCGTAGCCCGCCGTAGGCATCGCAGCTTACCATTCCCGCAAAATAAACTGATTGACAAAACACCGAACCTTGACAATAAAATAAGGAAATTCAACAGCGCCGCAGTTCATGCTTGTTACAAGCCTCTGTGCTGTGTAAATTTGGGTTAGTTTGACTGCTGTTAAACAGTCTTGCTTTCTGACCCTGGTAGCTGCCCACCTTGATGCTGCTATCCCTTGTGGATAGGAATTAGGTGCGCCCCCAGTAATAGAGGTGCGGGTTTACCGCAGTGGTGGCTACTGAATCACCTCCGACCAAGGAGGAACCCACCTTAATTATTTTTTGGCGAATCGAAGCGGGGTCGATTTCCCTGGGGATCTGCCAAAAGTTCAAATCGCTTATCGATTAAGGCTTGTACCTTTTATGATGTCAGTTAATTTAGTTTTTTAACTGTTAACTGACAGGCGATTTTGGCAGACCTGACAAAAATGCTTCTAGAAGTCTTTATTCGTGAAGGGTTTGAGGCGCTGGGTTTCAATACCCCTCACAGCTTGAGGCGGGTTGAAAGGTGAACCACCAGGGCGACTCGTAGAAGTCTAGAGAAGTTTCAATACTCCTCACAGCTTGAGGCAGGTTGAAAGTTGATAATTTAAGTGATTTTCTGAAGTTTGGCTGCGGTTTCAACACCCCTCCCAGCCAGAGGCGGGTTGAAAGGTGTTGATATCAGCTTACGATTTTATAACAAAAGCTTTTTAGAAATGGGTGGGTTGAAAGCGAATCCAGTTACGTCCTTGTTAGACTGGTATTGTGACTATAGGAGTTCATCTTTGATATATAATATCCAAACTGCCTAGTGGTCACTAATTTGTTAAAAGTGACATTAATCTGTTAACAGTGACAAAGAATTAGTTAATGTACAGGTAAAGTCACACCGACGATAAATAATTACTCACTGTACAAAAATGGACGTAACTGGATTCGAACCAGTGACCTCTACGATGTCAACGTAGCGCTCTAACCAACTGAGCTATACGTCCTTAACCACACGATTATCAACAATAACACATACTTTCTTGATAAAGCAACATAAAGGTGTAAATCCATCTTATAAGGGAAGTACCATTGGACTAGGGTGTATGATTGATAAGGTTATTCGGTTCTGGTAGGGAGCAGCTACCAGAGGTAACTCTTAAAGTTCGGTGCAAATCCGCCACTTGGGAGCAACTGTAAACCCATTTGAGATGTAATCGAAAATCCCAAATTGAGTAAGTCAGGATACCCGCCGAAATAGATTTATCAGTTCCATATATCTGCGAGGTACAGATGACTACTACTGTAAATATTTCCCCAACTAGTCCCCTGGGTGTTGCTGACCATACTTTATTTGTTTGCAAAACTTGTGCTAGCGTTTGGCAAGATGGAAAACGCTTAGGTGAAAGTGGCGGTCAAAAACTTCTATCTCAACTTCAGCAGCTTGCACAAGATTGGGACTTACGAGATGAATTCCCAATTCAGGAAGTTGAATGCATGAGTGCTTGTAATCGTTCCTGTGTAGTTGCCTTTGCTGCCAAAGGCAAATTAACATATTTATTTGGTGATTTAGCCGTTGATGACAGTGCATCTGCGGTACTAGAATGTGCTAGTCAATACTATGTCAAAGCAGATGGTTTACTGCCTTGGTCAGAGCGTCCAGAAGCGCTGAAAAAGGGCATTTTGGCAAAAATTCCACCTTTATCTTAATGATGCGCGTTTTGATTCTGGGTGGTACAGGAGATGCCGCAGAACTAGCTGCCAAAGTGGCGACTATCCAAGGCTTAGAAGCAATCACGTCTCTAGCTGGGCGCACCCGTGAACCATCAGTACCGTTGGGCGATTTACGGGTTGGAGGCTTCGGTGGTGTGGCTGGATTGGCTAGCTATTTGCGAGTAATGCAAATCGACTTATTAGTTGATGCAACCCATCCTTTTGCTACTCAGATTTCTTTCAATGCGGCAAATGCTGCAACAGAAGTTGGAGTACCCCGTTTGATGTTAATACGCCCCCCTTGGAAAAAAGGAAGTAGCGATCGCTGGATTGAAGTTGACAGCGTTGAAGCCGCCGCCGCATCTGTAGCAAACCAGGCACAGCGAGTATTTTTGACAGTTGGGAGGCAAGAACTCGCCACCTTTGCTCACTTAGAGGAAATTTGGTTTCTGATGCGGATGATTGATCCTCCTACCGATGATGCTTTAGTACCACCGGGAATGGTATTGTGCGATCGCGGGCCCTTTACCCTCAATAATGAAAGGCAAATCCTGATTCATAACAAGATTGATACCATCGTAAGTAAAAATAGCGGTGGCGATGCAACAAAGGCCAAGATTATTGCAGCACGAGAACTCGGCGTAAATGTTGTTATGGTAAATCGTCCAGCTATACCGCCAGGGGAGCAGGTTACTGATGTTGATGGTGCTTTGGCATGGCTATTTGACCAAATAATTCATAATTCATAATTCATAAATTTTAAAATGGGTACAGAGCCGCCCACTGAATTTTTAATGAGCTTAATAGTTGATGTCGGATGGGCTTTTTGACCAAACTTACTCATATCAGTGTTGTAGCCAAAAGCATAAATGCCCTTCTCCTGTGCCAATTGGACAACGGCAGCAGAGTCGGTATGCTGTCTCATACCAACTTTGTACCCAAAGTACCTTAACTTTTTATTTCTACCGCCAACTTACTTGAGAAAGAAGGCAATTAATGGTAATGTTATTATCGGTAATAACAACATTTTTTCAGAAAGCGGATATTTAAAGCCAGCTTTTTGATAAAACTGCGTAGGCGCAGCCCGCACTTCGACAAAGCTCAGTGACCGTCGTAGACATCGCAAACCGATAAAGTTTGATTGGCTGACAAGCAAAAATAAATATTACAAAAAAAGGCAGAGAGCAGCAATAAACTAACTGAAAGGCTCTCGTCCAAAAAATAACTTGGCATTTTCGTCTCGAAAAGCAAAAAGTCTTCGATACTCACCTGGATGATTGCCTGCTCCTCAGTTTAGCCGAAGTTGCCACCAACTGGATTGGAGAAAAAACTAAAGCTGCTTTGCTATCGTGCTTCTTCTATGACTTTTCAGCAGTCACAGCCATGCCAATACAAAATTTGGAGAAGGTTTCCTTAGAGGTTGTTTGAAAAGTGTTTCACTGCGACTTTAGGCAATTTTAGATCCCCCTAACACCCCTTAAAAAGAGGGAAACCGGAGTCAAAGTCCCCCTTTTTAAGGCGAGCCACTCTTGTTGCATCTGGCGTGGATTTAGAGGTATCTAAAACTTTTTATGCCGACAATAAGACCTTTCAAACAACCTCTTAGCGATTTGCTACCAATTTTTGAGCGATTTTTTGCTTAAATAGACGATAAAAAAACAATGGATTACCTATAATATAACGATCCCAGAGACGAGTAGGTTCAGTAACTAAGCGTGTTACCCACTCGAAGCCATTATTCGTCAGCCACTCGGGGCCACGATATGTAGAGTTAGTATAAAAATCTAGACATGCGCCTAAAGGTAAAAATACACGAGCTTCAATTTTATTGAAGTTATCTAAAATCCACCTTTCCTGTAATGGCATACCAAAACCAATATATAAAATATCTGGTCGAAAATTATTAATTTCTTCTATGATTAAATCATTCTCTTTTCCTGATTTATCAAAGTAACCATGATGCCCGTCTATCTTGAGATTAGGTGCAATTGATATTAACTTTGTAATTGCTTCATCCACTACACCGGGTTTTCCTGCTAATAAAAATAAAGAAATATTTTCTTTTTCACATTTTAATGCTAAATCTTCTATATAATCTGGTGCTGTCATGCGATGTGCAGAATCTAGCGAATAACCGCTTAAGTTAGCCGCTAACAATACACCAAATCCGTCGCAAAATACTAAATCTGCATTATTTAAAAAATCTCGATACCAAGACTTTTCATAAGCAAAATTCATAGCTCTAATATTCACATTTTCGACAATTGTCTTTTTTGGGGTTTTGACGGATTCTACTAAATAATCGATTAATTCTTGTACTTTAACTTTATGGAATCTTGTATCAAATAACTTTATTTCAGGGAAAGTTTTCGTATCCATTGTTATTTCCTTTTTGTTTACTTTAGACAAGCTTGTGGTTAATCAATGATCATCAGAATATGGCTCTCAACCTACGACTGATGCATAAATGTATTTTAAGGATGCAAGATAATTGTTGATATCCAAGTGTTTAACACTTATCCGTGCATTATTTCCTAGAGATATTCTCAAATTCTTATCTGCAATTAAAGATTGCATTGCCTCTGACAACTCTTGAATATCACCCGGATTAAGTAATAAACCATTCTGGTTTTGAGTAACTACTTCGGGTATTCCTCCTACTTTAGTAGTTATGACAGCTAAACCCCAACTCATTGCTTCTAGTAGTGCCATCGGCAAACCTTCGTTGTAAGAAGGTAAAACAAATACATCAGCTTTAGCTAAAAGCTCGTCGCGTTTTTCTTTGTCTACCCAGTCAAGGATAGTTATGTAGTCAACAAGATTTAGAGTTTGAATCAAACTACGAGCTTTTTCTACATCTCCATCCCCTGCTATAGTCAACTTTGCTTTACTTTTCTCTTGGGCAGGTATAGAAGCGAATGCGTTAATTAAATCAAATGCACCTTTGCGCTGACCAATGCGCCCTAGAAATAAGAAAAATACCTGGTTGGAATCTACATGCTGTGGGATTTGGGCGGGAATTCTTACCGCGTTAGGAAGAACAATAACTTGCTCTGGCTTCAAACCAAGGTTTTCGATATAGAATTTTTTCCAGCTATCTGATAAAACAATAAAACGGGTACATTTACTAAAAGACCAACTGAGCCATTTCTTAAGCAATTGAGGAAGCTCAGAGTAAAACAGATGAAAGTCCGCACTATGAGCATGAATAATTAGGGGTTTTTTAAATAGCCAACAAATAACACTAGTGATTGAGTGACGAAAAGCGCTACCTCTCTCTGAAACATGAACGTGAATTAGGTCGGCTTTATTATTTAATAAGTTCCAAAACAACTCCCCTATTGCCTGCACAAACACTAATACTTTTTGGGGAGCAGAGCCATTCGGTAAAGTAGTTATATGTGTAAATTTAATATCAGAAGTCGCTTCAGTCGCTTCTTCAAGGATGAGCTTTTGCACGGAAACTATTCCACCTTGCCGCTCCAAGCTTTCGCCTAACATAGTAATCTTTATAGGAATCATAACAAAAGAGCTTATTTAGGGTAGATAAATTTATCAAATATTTATGTATGGCACACCCTATTTAAACTATGATTAAGTCAGGTATTTGTCAATGATAGTCATTAACAGTTTTAATGTAGCAACTATTACCATGTCGCAAAGGACAGGCTCAACGTTGTTTGCCCGTGGCGTGTAATTTATTCTTAAAACTGATTTAATCATCTGTTGACAGACCCGAAAAACTAATGAACTTATTTGAGCTTTTAGCGGGGGAAGACAATCATCTAGCCCTAGTTACGCCTGAGGAGCGATCGCTAACCTATAAGCAATTGCGCGAGAATATTGTTGGACTGGTATCGCAACTCAACAGCTTTGGATTAACCGGGGCGGGGAAAAAATTTCTCCTTTAGAAGTAGATGATGTTTTACTGCGCCATCCCGCCGTCGCCGAAGCTTTGTCCTTTGCCGTCCCCCACAAATCTTTAGGAGAAGATATCCACGCTGCTGTTCTCCTCAAAGAAAAAGTCAGCGAGAAAGAACTTTTAGCTAAAACAGCATTCATCCCACACTCACTATAATTGAGTGTGGGACGCCAGTCGCCTGCGACGGGAAACCCGTCTACAGCGCACCGCGAGTGAATGCGCGGGAGTGGGGAGATATAGTAATT
>Ga0209591_10000387_pt1 | contig 57608 bp, 52 predicted proteins | sample MAT01_FD_187207 | JGI IMG/M metagenome (GOLD analysis project Ga0209591, IMG submission 187207) | Freshwater microbial communities from Lake Fryxell liftoff mats and glacier meltwater in Antarctica - MAT-01 (SPAdes) (version 2) | ecosystem: Environmental > Aquatic > Freshwater > Ice > Liftoff...
GCAGTCCAACGGCGTGCGTATCCCGGCCGGTGAGCTCACCCCGGACACCGACCCGCTGGCGGTCCAGGTCGGCAGCCCCATCACCTCCGCCGAGCAGCTCGGCGACCTGTACCTCACGCCCGGCGCCGCGGGCGCCGCTCCGGCCGGCCCCGCACCGGGCGGTGCAGCGCAGGGTGGCGCAGCCGTAGGTGGCGACCCGGTGCGGCTCGCCGACATCGCGACGATCACGGCCGAACCCGCCCCCGCCGCCGGCTACACCCGCACCAACGGCGCGGCGAGCATCGGCGTCGGCGTCACCAAGCAGGAGCAGGGCAACACGATCGCGATATCCGACGAGGTGCGCGAGGCCCTGCCCGAGATCCTCGACGCCCTCGGCGGCGACGCGCAGGACGCCCAGGCCACCGTCGTGTTCGACCAGGCGCCGTTCATCGAGCAGTCGGTGGAGGACCTCACGACCGAGGGCCTGCTCGGGCTGCTGTTCGCGGTGCTGGTGATCCTCGGGTTCCTGCTCTCGGTGCGCGCGACGCTGGTGACCGCGGTGTCGATCCCCCTGTCGGTGCTCGGCGCGATGATCGTGCTCTACCTCAGCGGCTACACGCTCAACATCCTGACGCTCGGCGCGCTCACCGTGGCGATCGGACGGGTGGTGGACGACTCGATCGTCGTGATCGAGAACATCAAGCGCCACATCGGCTACGGCGGACCACGCACGGCCGCCATCCTCACGGCGGTGCGGGAGGTGGCCTCGGCCATCACCGCGTCCACGATCACGACGGTGGCCGTGTTCGCCCCGATCGGGCTCGTCGGCGGCCAGGTCGGCGAGCTGTTCCGGCCGTTCGCGATCACGGTGACGGCCGCGCTGCTCGCGTCGCTCGTCGTCTCGTTGACGGTGGTCCCGGTGCTCGCGTCGCTGGTGCTGCGCAGCCCCGCCACGCCCGAGCCCCGGCCGGAGGACGGGATCGGCGCCGAGCGACGCACCCGGCTCCAGCGCGGCTACCTGCCGCTGCTGACCGGGGCCATCGCCCGCCCGGTGATCTCGCTCGGCATTGCCGTCGCGATCCTGGCGGGCACCGCGGCGCTGGTCCCCCTGCTGCAGACGAACTTCCTCGGCGACTCGGGCGGTGACACGCTCACGGTCGGCCAGGAGCTCGAGCCCGGAACCGGGCTCCCACAGGCCGACGCCGCCGCCCGGCGCGTCGAGGACGTGCTCGCCGACACCGACGGGATCGAGAGCTACCAGGTCACCGTCGGGTCCCCCGAGGGGGGAACCCGCGCGTTCGGCCCGCCCGGGTCGGAACGCGGCGCCGCGACCCGCTTCTCCGTCACCCTCGCCGAGGACGCGGACGCGGACACCGTCTCCGACGAGCTGCGGGACCGTCTCGACGGGCTCGGCACCCCGGAGGAGGTCGGCACGCTCACGGTCCAGGCCGGGCAGGGTGGTTTCGGCAACGACCAGCTGGCCGTCGACATCCGCGCCGAGAACCCGGCCGTGCTCGCCGAGGCCGCGGGCCTCGTGGAGCAGGCCGTCCTCGACATCCCCGGCGCGAGCGACGTGCGCAACAACCTCGCCGCGGACCAGGAGACGATCGACGTCGCGGTCAACCGCCAGCAGGCCGCCCAGGCCGGGTTGACCGAGGCCCAGGTCGGGCAGTCCGTGTCCACCGCCCTGCGCGGTTCGACGGTCGGTAGCCTCACCGTCGACGGCGTCGAGCAGGACGTGCTGCTGCGCACCGGCACGGCACCGGCGGACGTCCCCGCGCTGGAGGCGCTGCCGCTGACCGGCACCGGTGGGCCACTCACGCTCGGCGAGGTCGCCACCGTCACCCGCACCAGCGCGGCGCCGAGCATCAGCCGCACCGACGGCGACCGCAGCGCCCAGATCACCGCGCGCCCGGCCGCCGAGGACCTCGGCGCGGTCACGACCGACCTGCAGGCGGCGCTGGACGACCTCGACCTGCCGACCGGGGCCACCGCGGAGATCGGTGGCGTCAGCTCCGAGCAGGGTGAGGCGTTCAGCCAGCTCGGGCTGGCCCTGTTGGCCGCCATCGCGGTGGTCTACCTGGTCATGGTGGTCACCTTCCGCAGCCTGGTGCAGCCACTGCTGCTGCTCGTGGCGATCCCGTTCGCCGCGACCGGCGCCCTGGGGTTGCTGCTGCTGACCGGCACCCCGCTCGGGGTCCCCGCGCTCATCGGCATGCTCATGCTCATCGGGATCGTGGTGACCAACGCGATCGTGCTCATCGACCTGGTCAACCAGTACCGGCGCGGCGGTCGGGGCCTGTACGAGTCGGTCACCGAGGGGGCGGCGCAGCGGCTGCGCCCGATCCTCATGACCGCGGTGGCCACGGTCTTCGCGCTGCTCCCCATGGCGTTCGGGCTCACCGGTGGCGGCGGGTTCATCTCCCAACCCCTCGCCGTGGTCGTGGTCGGCGGCCTCGTGTCCTCGACGCTGCTCACGCTGGTGCTCGTCCCGGTGCTCTACGTCCTGGTCGAGCGGCTGAGCGGCCGGGCGGGCCGCCGCGGGGACGGTGCGTCCGGCAACCCGCCCGACGGCGGACCGGACGGTCCCGACAGCGGTCCGCGCACGGCGGCGCAGGTCCCGGTGCCGGCCCTCGCGGTGGCTGCCGGCGCGGTGGAGTCCCCGCGCAGGGAGCTCGTCGGTGCCGCACCCAGGGCGCTGACCGGGGCCCCGGTGGCCACCCGGACGCTGCGCCGGGACCCGGAGCCGCCCGCCGGTGCCCTCGCCTACGGCGTCGTCCTCGACCGGGATGCCGCCCCGCTGGCCGGAGCCACGCTCGCGCTCTTCGACGACGGCGGCAACCGGATCGCCGTGGCCACGTCCGACGGGGAGGGTCACTACCGGCTGGGGTCGGGTGCGGTCCGTTCCGACGGCGAGTACCTGGTGGTCGGCCAGTACGGCGATCGGGAGCCGACCGCCGAGTGGGTAGCGGTGCACGATCGATCGCCCGCCCGCCGTGACCTGCGGGTCGAGGGGCCCGCGAACGTCGAGGGTCAGATCCGGTCGGCGACCGGTGAGGGCATCGTCGCGCTCCTCACCGTCGTCGAGTCCGGGGGTGAGCGTGTCGCCGGAACCCGGTCCGACGACGCCGGTCGGTACCGCCTGGTGCACGTGCCGGCCGGTGACCACCACCTGCTGGTCGCTCCTCCCGGCGGGCCGTCGACGGCGGTACGGGTGCAGGTTCCCGTCACCGGCTCCCTGCGCCACGATGTCGACCTGCCGCCCAGCGGGGTGCTCACCGGCGTCATCCGCACCGGGCGGGGACGCGTGGTCGGCGATGCCGTCGCCACCGTCGTCGACGCGAACGGGGCGGTCGTCGCCACGGGACGCACCGCTGCCGACGGCTCGTTCCGCCTGGCCGGACTGCCCGAGGGGGCGTACACGGTCACCGCGAGCGCCGGGGCGCCGGTGGTGGCGCCGGTGTCGGTCCGCGACGGGATCGTGACCACCGCCGAGCTGGAACTGGGCGACTCGGGCCCAGCGACAGGCCCAGTGACGGGCCCGGTGTCCGACGCGGCCGGTTCGAGGACGCCCCGGCACGCCGGGAACGGGCACCCGCGGTAGCGGCAACGGGCCCGGCGGCCGCGCCACCTGCGCGGCCGCTCGGGGCCTGGGGTCCGCACCGCGCAGATCGGCCATCACGGCCGAGAACGATTGCGGCGGCAACGGCGGGTGAGCCCGTCACCGCGGTCGTGCGCGGAGGCTGCGGCTCAACGCCTCAGGACCATGTCCACACCGGCCGAGAAGAAGCCGGCGACCGCCGACAGCAGGGAGGGATCCTGCCCGTCGACCGGCGGAGGCCCGGGCGGACCCGAATCCTCGGCCGCTGGGGTGACGGTGCCGTCGGAGGTGGCCGGGGCGCCCGCCTGCGGACCGGTGCCGACCGTCTCCCCGGCCGGCTCGGCGGGAGCTGCCGTGGCGTCGATGCGCGCGGACTCCACGTCGGCGAGGAAGCCGGTCGCGCCCATCGACAGGCCCGCGGCCGTCATCGAGGACGTCGCCGACGTCGGGTCGGACGCGGGGGGCGTCACGGCCCGGGGCGCGGCGGGCTTGAGGTAGGTGAGCGTCGGATCGGTGGATGCGGGGGCGCGCGTCGGCACCACCACGTCCGGTGTCGAGAGCGGCGTCGCCGACGGGGTCGGTTCCGCCGTCTCGATCGGTGCGGAGCCGCCCGACGACGTGGTCGGGCCGGCGGGCGAGGGGGTGTCCGAGGCGCCGTTCTTCGGCAGCGGCTTCGGTGCCGGGTTCGTCGCCGTACCGGGACCCTGGGGGACGCCACCCGGGGTGGGAGTGCCAGGCGGGCGGGGGACGACGCGTGGCGGCACGGGCAGCCCGGCCACGAGATCCTTCAACGCGTCGTCGACGCCGATGATCGGCACGTTCGGCAGGACCGCGTCCGGGGGCGGGACGGAGCCGGGTGGCAGGGAACCGGCCGGGGGGGAACCGGGTGGCAGGGAACCGGGTGGCGAACCGGCCGGGGGGGAACCGGGTGGCGAACCGGCCGTGGGCGGGACCGCGGCGCGTGCCGACGTGGGCGACGACGGAACGGCCGGTTCGGCCTGCCGTGGGGCGTCCGGCGTCTCCCCGGGCGCGGATCCTGCCGCGGGCGGCGCGCCGGACGGGCCGGGTGCGGACAGGACGCGGCCGCCGGTGGGCTCGCCGGCCGAACCCGGTGCCGGGTCGGCAGGCGCCGCCGCCAGGAGCGACGGGTCGGCCAACGCTGCGGTGAGGAACTGCGCCTCGAGGACGAGATCGTCGCGGCCCTCGTCGGGACGGACGACGTCCAACCGCTCCCGCGCGGCCGCGATGGCCTGCGCGGCATCGGCGGGGCGGCCCTGCAGGAGCGCGGTGCGCGCCTGCTCCAGGCCGGACGTCACGTCCGCGGCGGCCTGGACGGAGCGGGCCCGCTCGGCGTAGAAGACCTCCGAGACGGCCCACAGCGTCTCGCCCGGCTCGGCGTCGGATGCCCCGATGGCGAGCGCGGAGGACGCCAGCACGACCAGCGCCGCGGCCATCACGAGCCGTCGGGCGTACCGAGGCGACCAGGGGGCCGTGACGTCGGGGGCAGCCGGGGTGGCCGCAGCCGGGGTGGCCGCAGCCGGGGTGGCCGCAGCCGGGGTGGCCGCAGCCGGGGTGGCCGCAGCCGGGGTGGCCGCAGCCGGGGTGGCCGCAGCCGGGGTGGCCGCAGCCGGGGAGGCCGCAGCCGGGGAGGCCGCAGCCGGGGAGGCCGCAGCCGGGGAGGCCGCAGCCGGGGAGGCCGCAGGGCGGCGGGGCGCTGGAACGGCCGCCGACAGAGGGACGACCCGCGTCGGCTCGGCCTGCTGTGCGGGTCCGGTGGCGGTGAGTGTCTCCGGTCGCACCTCGGCGACCCACGCGGCCAACATGGAGAGCAGTTGGTGCTCGCTGTCGGGCACCGGTGCGCCCTCGCGCGGCTCGCGACGGCGCAGGACCCCCGCGGCGAACTCGTCGACGAGAGCGTCGTCGGAGCGCAGGGCGGAGATGTCGACCGGTTGAAGGGATGCGGGGTCTTCCGTGCAGTCGTCGTTACCGCGCCGCACTCGGACCTCACCTCCGCCCCGACGGGTGGCCGGCCCCGAGCCGGAATCCCACTAAGTACACCCGAGCCTACCCGGAAACCGTACCGGGCAGTACCGGCGGTACCGCATTCCTCTGGATCACATCCGCGTAGAATAAGGCGCTGTCCTTGACCGTCCGCTTCTGGGTCCCGTAGTCCACATGGACTATCCCGAAGCGTTTGGAGTATCCCCACGCCCATTCGAAGTTGTCCAGCAAGGACCACACGTAGTAGCCGACGACGGGAGCACCCGCGCTGATCGCCGCGTGTACGGCGACGAGGTGCGTACGCAGGTACTCGACCCGATCCGGATCAGCCACGCGACTGCCCTCGCCCACCACGTCGGGGAACGCGGCGCCGTTCTCGGTGACCATCAGGTCCAGCCCCGGGCGTTCCCGTGCCACGCGCAGCAGCAGTTCTGTCATCCCGCGCGGGTCGATGCTCCAGCCCATGTCGGTCTTGGGCCCGTCGTGGTGGGGGAACTCGACGTCCTCGCAGGCGATCCAGGGGCTCGCGTCACCGTCATCGTGACCGTCGGCGTGCTCCTTGGGGCGCTCGCGGGTCCAGTGCCGCACGTGGGTGGGGCAGTAGTAGTTGATGCCGAGTGCGTCGATCGGCGCCGAGATGGTCTCCACGTCACCGGGGCGGACGAACGACCAGTCGGTGACCTGAGCCGTGTCGGCCAGCACGTCCGCGGGGTAGCGGCCGTGCAGGATCGGGTCGAGGAAGACCCGGTTCTGCAGTCCGTCGACGCGGCGGACGGCCTCGGCGTCGGCCGGGGAGCCGGTCTCGGGTCGGAACCAGCCGAGGTTGAGCGTCACGGACACCCGGGACGCGGGTGCGGCCCTCCGGATGGCGGCCGTGGCGAGGCCGTGGGCGAGGTTGAGGTGGTGGACGGCGGCGAGCGCGTCGGCGTCGGAGGTGCGGCCGGGGGCGTGCACGCCGCTGGCGTAGCCGAGGTAGGCGCTGCACCAGGGTTCGTTCAGGGTGATGAACAGCGGCACCCGGTCACCCAGCGCTGCCGCCACGACCTCGGCGTACTCCCCGAAGCGCTCGGCGGTGGCGCGGGCCGCCCAGCCGCCGGCGTCCTCCAGGGCCTGTGGCAGGTCCCAGTGGTAGAGCGTGACCGACGGGGCGATCCCGGCGGCGAGCAGCGTGTCCACCAACTCCGAGTAGAACGCGAGGCCCGCGTCGTTGACCGGCCCGAGCGCGGCCGCGTCGACCTGCGGGGTGATCCGCGGCCACGCGACGGAGAACCGGTAGCTCGTGAGCCCGAGTCCGGCCATCAACGCGACGTCGTCGTGGAAGCGGTGGTAGTGGTCGTCGGCGACGTCGCCGGTGTCCCCGCCGGCGACCCGGCCCGGAGTGTGGGAGAAGGTGTCCCAGATCGACGGGGTGCGCCCGGCCTCGGCGACGGCGCCCTCGATCTGGTAGGCGGCGGTGGCCGAGCCCCAGAGGAAACCCGGGGGGAACGTCGATGCGTCGGTGGACCGGGCGGCCTGTGTGGTGGTCATGTGTCCTCTGCGTCGACGGGGTCGGGGGACCGGCGCATCCTGGCACGACCGTGCGGGCCGGGCAGGCTCTGCGGATCCTCGTCATGGCGATGGCGATGGCGATGGCGAACAAGGCGTGGCGAACAAGGCGTGGCGGGCCCGGCCGCGCGCCCCGTGAATGCGCACGTCATCTCCGAGCCGAGTGGGAATTCGTGCACGCTGATCCGCGCGCGACGACGCTGCGCCGAAACGCGACGGCGAATGCGACCAACAACGGGCCTGCGCGAGCGGCAGGGTCGAGACCTCAGGTGGAGCGGCGTTCGCGGCGCATCGGGCCGATCGCCGAACCGTGGGTCACCGCGGACGTCGCCGCGCCCGACGCCTCGACCCCGGCCACCAGGCTGCGGAGGTCGACCGGGAGCGCCGAGGCGGCGGCGGCGACCGAGGCTTTCACCGTCGCACGGTCGCGGTCGACGTCGAGGACACGTTCCACCTTGAGCGCGCCCAGGACGGCCGCTGTCACCGCGGCGGCGAGGTCCCGCTCGCGAGGTGTGCGCAGCATGTGTTCGAGCCGGAGTCGAGGTCCTGCCGCCCGCATGAGGTCCAGCGCCGGGAAGCGGTCGGGGCTGCGTCCCACCAGCCGTCGACCGCCCTGCACGCGCCGGACCGTGCCCTCGGCGAGCAGGGTGCGGGCCACCATGTCGTAGACGGTCTCACCGAGGGCGTCCACCCAGCTGCGGACGGTGTGGGCGCTGTCCTGTCGTTGGATGCCCTCGACGACGAAGGAGTCGATCTCGTCCGACTCCGTGCCGCGTGTCTCCGCGACCACGATGCAGTCGTTCTCCATACCGATGTGGCGTGCCATGGTCAGGGCAGCCAGCTCCGCGGCGACCAGGCCCGTCCTGAGCAGGTCGTGGCCGATCTGCGGTTTGCCCGTGAACGGGTCGTGCAGTATGAGGAACATCCTCCTGACCAGCTTGTCCTGGTTCATCCGGCGCCGTTCCCCCTTGTGCCACTTTCCGTGCGACGAGAAGTCGCGGGCCGAGACTAACTGTGGTCTGCGGACCACGAGGCGTGGGACGTCCACGCCTCCAGCGCGGCGCGGGTGGTGAAACGACGGGGTGCGCCGGACACCGGGTCGGTGAACTCCAGTGTGGACGCGAGGAGCTGCAGGGGACGGGTGAAATCGTCGAGCGGCCTGTCGGTGAGCACCGGGTAGAAGTCGTCGCCGAGGATCGGAACGCCCAGACCACTCATGTGCAGCCGCAGCTGGTGGGTGCGGCCGGTGGTCGGGGTGAGCCTGTAGCGGCCCAGCCCGTCGCGGTGCTCGACGAGCTCCACCCGCGTCTCGGCGTTGATCTCACCCGGTTCCTCCCGTGCACAGATGAAGCCCCGCTCCTTGACGATGCGGCTGCGCACCGTGCGGGGCAGGTCCAGCGCCGGGTCGTGGGGCGCGACCGCCTGGTAGGTCTTGTGGACGAGGCGGTCGCGGAACAGCGTCTGGTAGGCGCCACGACGCTCGGGCCGCACGACGAACATCAACAGGCCGGCCGTCACGCGGTCGAGGCGGTGGGCGGGGCTGAGTGCGGGCAGGTCGAACTCGCGGCGCATTCGCACCAGCGCCGTCTCGACGATGTGCTGCCCGCGCGGGATCGTCGCCAGGAAGTGCGGCTTGTCGATGACGAGCAGGTCCTCGTCCCGGTGCACGACGGCGATCGGGAACGGCACGGGCACCTCGACGGGCAGGTCCCGGTGGAACCACAGGAACGACCCCGGCACGTAGGGCGCGTCGACGGCGATGGGTCCGGACCGGTCGACGATGCGCTCCTCGCGCAGCATCGCGTCGATCCGGCCCGGTTCGACGCGCGGCAGCCGCTCGACCAGATGGTCCCGCATGGTCGTCCAGGACGTCTCCGCCGGCGTACGCAGACGCACGGCGTCGAGCCCGTGACGTTGCGGGAGCGGCGACGGCAGCCTGCGTCGCAGGCCGGTCAGAGCTCGGCGCGGATGGCGGCGATGATGGCCGCGGTCCGGTCGGGCCGCTCGACCTGCGCGCACAGCCGGTCCATCACGATCGCGTAGTGGTCCACGTCGGCCCGCTTGTCCAGGTACAGCGAACTGGTGAGCTGCTCCATGTACACGATGTCGGGCAGGCTCGGGTCGGCGAAGCGAAGGATCGTGAAGGGGCCACCCGCCGCGGCGTGACCGCCGTAGCTGAACGGGGCGATCTGGAGCGAGACGTTCGGCAGCGCACTCAGCTCGATCAGGTGCGCGAGCTGGTCCTTCATGAGGTCGCGAGAGACGATCGAGCGTCGCAGCGCGGCCTCGTCGACGACCGCCCAGACGGTGGGGCCGTCCGGGACGGTGAGGATCTCCTGGCGACGCATCCGCAGGTCGACCCGCCGTTCCGCCTCGGCGGCGTCCCGATGGCTCAGTGCGGTGACGGCCCGGGCGTAGGCCGGGGTCTGCAGCAGGCCCGGCACGAACTGCAGCTCGTAGGCGCGGATGATCGACGCCGCCTGTTCGAGTCCGACGTAGGTCTCGAACCAGTTGGCGAGCACGTCGGAGTAGCGGTGCCACCAGCCCGGTGTGTTGGCGCGCCGCGCGAGCTCCAGGAATCCCGCGCGCTCCGCGCGGTCGACGACGCCGTAGAGGGTGAGGAGGTCACCGACGTCACGTTCCTTGAACCCGACGCGCCCGAGTTCGAGTCGGCTGATCTTGGCCGGGGACGCGCGCAGTGCCTCGCCGGCCGCTTCCCGGGTGACACCTGCGGCTTCCCGGCGACGACGGAGCTCGCTGCCCAGGCCGATCCGCAACACCGTCGGCCCGCCGCCGTCGTCGCGTACGTCGCCCACGGTGGACACGGTGGACACCTTGGAGATCTGGCCGCGCACCATCTTTGCTCCTGCCCCGCGACTTCCCCCAGATGGACCTGACGCCACCTAAATGTCCGGGCAGAGCGGTAACAAGGTTCACTCTGCCGTGGACATGTTCGAAGAGCAACCTGCCTCAGTCGGCCAGATCGTCGAACTCGCCGCTGCGTATCCCGGCGATGAACGCCGCGATCTCGGCGCGGGTGTAGACGAGCGTGGGTCCGGTCGGGTGCCGGGAGTTCCGGACCGCGATGTCTCCACCTCCGAGAACAGCGATCTCGACGCAGTTTCCGGTGGGGTTGCTGGCCGTGGCCTTGCGCCAGTTGAGGGCAATCGGTTTGAGGTGCACGTGCAGATGTTCATGCAACAGCACTTGCGGATGCAAGTCGGACACGACACGATCGTCCTGCGGAGGACCCGTGCACGCCGCCCGACCGGGTGGCGCCGATACGTGTTGGGGGCGCAGATGAGTTTTTCGTGGGGGGCAGGCCGACCGGCCGGCGACGAGTTCCCGGCGGTCCGGCTGGCATACGACGCCGGCCCGGTGCGCCGACTCGAGCCGGTCCGCGTTCCGGGTCCGGACCGTCCTACGCCCGCACCCATCGTGCCGGCGCCCACACCCACGGGCGAGCTGTCCCAGCTCGCCGCCGAACTGGCCCCGATGGTCGACGTGTGGCAGCGGCTCCTCGCCCAGCACCTGCCCGACCGCAGCGGCCGGTGCCGTACCTGCACCAAGGGCGGCACCGGGTTGCCGTCGCAGCCGTGGCCGTGCTCCATCCACGGTATCGCCGAACTCGCACGCCGCCGGTACGACGGAGACCGGTAGCCGCTCCGAGGAGCGGGCGCACCACCCGCTCCGTGCGCGAGCCGATCGAGTTCCTCGCGCCCGACCTCGCGCGGATCAGCGGGCTCGACCGGGACCGGGTGCGACCCGGCCGCGCATCAGCAGCACCACCGCGAGCCCGATCAGCCACGCGCTCCACACGAGGTAGCCGACGAAGGTGCCCGTGCCCGGTACGCCGAGCGGCACCAGTACGCCGAGCACGATGAGCACCGTCGGCAGCGACCCGACGCCCAGGAACAGTCGGCGGACCAGCGCGTTCGGGTGGATCGTGGAGCGCAGCGCGACGACGACGGGTGCGGTCCACGATGCGGTCAGCACGTAGCCGCCGGTCTCCCCGACAGCGGTACCGAGCACCCGGCCCAGCGCCGTGAACGTCTCTTCGGCGGCGATGCGCTGAGCAGGGTCGGCGGCGCGCCGCGCCAGGGCCGGGACCAGCAACGGCCAGCGGGACAGTCCGACCACCTGGACGAGGGCGGCGAGCACTCCGACCGGTACGGCTGTCCGCATCGCGCGTGAATCGCTCAGTCGGCGGAGCCGGACGGCGATCGGTGCGAGCAGGGCCGCGCCCGCCGCGAGAGCGCGGAACTCGGCGACGATGGCCTGCTGGCTGTCCCGGAAGGAGGCGAGCACCTCTCCGGCGGGCTGTTCGAGGACGTCGGGGTGGTCGAAGACGGCACCGATGCCCGCGAAGGCCGCATTGACGATGACGGCGCCGGAGATGAGCAGGACGGCGGTCGCCGTGTGGCCGGTGGCCGCTCGGGGTCGAGCGCTGTCGTCCACAGAGGTCCCCCGGCATCGGCGGCCGCCCGACGTCGGGGGCACCCGCGCGTCGGAGGGGGACGGGGTCGGCGAGAATCGGGGCGATGCGTACCGGAGAGAGCACGTCGATGACCATGTCCGGCCCTGTGTCCAGCGGCACCGGGAACGGAGACCCGCAGCGTGCCGACTGGTGGCGGTCGGCTGTGGTCTACCAGCTCTACATCCGCAGCTTCGCCGACGGCGACGGCGACGGGATCGGTGACATCACCGGGATCCGTGCCCACCTGGGACATCTGCGCGACCTCGGCGTCGACGCCGTGTGGATCAACCCGTGGTACCCGTCGCCGATGGCCGACGGCGGCTACGACGTGGCGGACTACCGCGCCGTCGAACCCGTGTTCGGCACGGCGGCCGACGCCGCGCTCCTCGTGGACGAGGCCCACGCGACCGGCCTGCGGGTCCTGCTCGACATCGTCCCCAACCACACCTCCGACCGGCACTCCTGGTTCGTCGAGGCGCTCGCCGCGGAGCCCGGGTCGCCCGCCCGCGCGCGATACGTGTTCCGTCCGGGGCGTGGTGCGGGTGGCGCCCAGGCGCCCAACGACTGGCGCAGCGTGTTCGGCGGCCCGGCGTGGACCCGGGTCACCGACTCGGACGGCACGCCGGGGGAGTGGTACCTGCACCTGTTCGACGTCGCCCAGCCCGACCTCGACTGGACCAACCCCGAGGTGGTTGCGGAGTTCGAGTCGATCCTGCGCTTCTGGTTCGACCGCGGCGTCGACGGTTTCCGCATCGACGTGGCGCACGGGCTGGTCAAGGCCGACGGGCTGCCCGACCTCGGAGTCGAGGAGAAGGGGCTGCTCTCGCCGGCCGACCGCGATGACCACCCCTTCTGGGACCGGGACGGGGTCCACGAAATCTACCGCGGTTGGCGCAAGGTCGCCGACTCCTACCCCGAGCGCCGTGTGTTCGTGGCCGAGGCCTGGGTGTCGTCGTCGCACCGGCTGGCGCGTTACGTGCGCCCCGACGAGCTGCACAGCGCGTTCAACTTCCACTACCTCAACACGCCATGGGACGCCGCCGCGCTGCGCCGGGTCGTCGACCGGACCATCGCCACCCTCGCGGCGGTGGACGCGCCGCCGACGTGGGTGATGTCCAACCACGACGTCGTGCGGCACGTGTCCCGGCTGGGTCGGCCGCAGGCCGTCGACGGACCGGCCCCCCACTCCCTGGCCGACCTGCCACCCGTCGAGACGCTGGACCTCGAGCTCGGCACCCGCCGGGCCCGTGCCGCCGCGCTGCTGATGTTCGCGCTGCCCGGTGGTGCGTACGTGTATCAGGGCGACGAGCTGGGCCTCTGGGAGGTGGAGGACCTGCCGGACCGGTCGTTGCAGGACCCGACCTGGGAGCGCTCGGGCCACACCGACCGCGGCCGGGACGGCTGCCGCGTACCGCTGCCGTGGTCGGGGACGGCGAGCCCGTTCGGGTTCGGCCCGGCCGCGACGGAGCCGTGGTTGCCCCAGCCCGCGGGCTTCGCTGACGTGACCGTCGCGGCCCAGGAGGACGACCCGTCCTCGATGCTGTCGCTGTACCGGTCGGCTCTGGCACTGCGCCGGACCCATCCCGCCCTCGGCGACGGCACGCTGACGTGGCTGCCCTCCGCACCGGGCGTGCTGGCGTTCGCCCGCGACCCCGGGTTCACGTGCGTGGTGAACCTGTCCGCGTACCCCGTCACGCTGCCGGCCGGGGCCGACGTGCTGCTCACCGGCGGACCCCTTGCCGGCGGACCCCTGACGGGTGGGTCGGAGCTGCCGCCGGACACCGCGGTGTGGCTGGCGACCGACACCCTAGGGTGACGGGGTGCCCCACTCCGCCCGTCGTCTCCTCGTCGTCCTGATCACAGCCGTCGCACTCACCGGATGCGGTGGCCCGGGCTCGCAGACGGACTGCGGTCTCGACGGCTGCACGGTCACCTTCCAGCGCAGTGGCGCCGCCGAGGTGTCGGTGCTCGGGGTGTCCGCACGGCTGGTCGGGGTCGACGCGGGTGCGGCCACGATCGAGGTTGCCGGTCAGACCGTCGTCGTGCCGGTCGGGGACCAGGCGTCGGCCGGGGGTTTCACGGTCGGGGTCGAGGACCTCACGGACTCGGAGGTGGTCGTGCGCATCTCCGGCGGCGGCGGATCGTGACCGGCACACGTCGCCGTCGGCAGGCGTCGTGATCAGCAGAGCGGGTCGGTGACGTCGGGCTCGTAGATCCACCGTGTGCCGGAGGGATCGGTCGGATCGGGTCCCCGGCGGCGGTAGGCCCGCTCCGGGATGCGCACGGGCATGTGGCCGGTGTCCTCGGTGTAGATGGTGGTGTCGCGGTGGCGCGGGATCGACGCGGGCGGCAGGCCGTCCCCGCCCACGTCCACCTGCTCGCGATGTCCGTCCCAGGGCCCGCCGACCAGCATCGCTTCCGCCATTGCGGCATCCTCTCACCATGGATGCAGACGGGGACGCAGACGGATACGGGGACGCAGACGGATACGGGGACGCAGACGGAGACGGGGACGGATCGGCGACGCGGGACGCCGAGCAGTGGTTCTATCGCCTCAAGGACGGCAAGGTGGTCCGTGCGGACGAGGCTCGCGCCGTCGAGCGGATGGGTCCCTACCCCGATCGGGAGACCGCCGCGCGCGCGCTGGAGATCGCCCGCGAGCGCACCGAGGCCGCCGACCGGTCCGACCGTGACTGGGACGAGCGCGGCACGGACGGCGACGCCGGGTGAGCGACGGCCGGGTCAGCGACGGCCGGGTCAGCAGACCGGCCGGCACACCCGTTGCGACAGCGGGTCGAAGAACACGGCCTGGATGTCGTCGGGGGTCAGCGCGGTGTAGGAACGACTGCCGATGACCTCGGAGATCTGCCGCAGCGCCGCGACGTCGGCGTCCGGTCCGATACCGATCGTGATCAGGAGTACCGGCTGCTCCGGGTCGGCCTCCTGTTGCAGCGTGTCGAGCAGCGCCGGCAGGTCGATCCCGCCCTCGAGCTCGTTGCGCCCGTCGGTCATCAGCACGATCGAGTGCGCGGCGCCGGGCTCGTAGCTCGCCCGGACGGAGCGGACAGCGGCGAGCGCCGTGTCGTAGAGCGCCGTCCCGCCGTCCACCAGGCCAGGCAGTTGGCCGACGCGCGCGTTGATCGCCTCGCGGCGCGTCGTGTTCGCCTCGAACGGGTCGGTGAGCGGGCCGAGTGGTACCAGTTCCTGCCAGTGGTCCTCAGGCGGTGGCTTCTCGGAGTCCGGCGAAGGCGATCGACCAGCGGCGACGCCTCTCGCCCTTGCGGTGAATACCGCCCACCCGTTGCCTCCTGACATGCACGTCCCGGTTGGGGGAGCGCAGTTCGCCGTACGTCCTCGGAAGCGACTGCTCTGCAACAATCTACCGACCGGTAGTACTGCAGAAGGGTCGCGACGGGTGCGGGTGCACGCTTCGTGTGACTCTGCGCGAGGCCCGTGACGTCGCGGTCGGTGCGAAGGTGCTCAACGCACACACGGGTGGAAGCGGGTGGGAGTTCACTTCCGCCGTGACGCCGTGCGATCGGATCGGCGCGCCGCTCACGCGCCGCGGGGACCGGGGGAGCGCTCGACCGCCCGCCGCCGGCGGGCCACGACCACCCCGCCGACCGCGAGAACCACGAGCGCGCCGACCGGGACGAGGAACGGCAACGACGTGGGTTCCGCGCCGTACGCCCCGATGGCGACGAAGGCCGACCCGGCCGGGATGATGCCGATCGCGGTACCCAGCACGTAGTCCCGCGCACGCACGCCGGTGAGGCCGCACCCCATGTTGAGCACCGCGAACGGCACGACCGGCACCAGTCGGATCCCGATCATCGCGAACAGCCCGCGACGCCGCAGCAGTGCGTCGAGACGCGCACGTCGATCGCCACCCATCGCCTCGACGGTGGAACGGCCGAGGCATCGGGCGAGGGCGAACCCGGCCAGCGCCCCGGTCAGCGCCCCGACCAGCATCACCGGCACCCCGACGCCCCACCCGAACAGGACGCCGGCGCCGACGCTGAGCGCTGTTGCGGGGGCCGGGGTGAGGGACAGCCCGGCGTAGAGGACGGCGTACAGCACCGGTCCCGCCCAACCGGCGGCCGCGACCACCGCCCGGACCTCGTCGATCGGCGGCACCCCGACGGTGAACGCCACGATCCCCGCGACCACCGCCAGCGCAGCGAGAAGAGCGGGCCGCACCCGTCGCGCCACATGCCACCTCCGTCCGACGGCGCGACGCTAGCGGACCGGTTCACCCGCTGGTCGCCGACGTCATGACGGTCCGCGAACGCACGACCGGGTGCTCGTGGGTGCGCGGAACAGGGTCGGCGGCGCGGCCGGAATCGAGGTCGACCAGGTGGAGTGGTGCCGCCCGTGGCACCCTTACCGCCGTGCGGGTGATCAGGCGGACCGGTCTGTTGCTCGTTCCCCTCGTCGCGGGAGCTGCACTGGTGGCTGCACTGGTGACCGTGTCTGCCGCACCGGCGCCGAGGACAGCGCCGGCCACCGTGCCGGACGCATCCGGGCCCCTCCGCGACGCGTCGCCGGAACTCCTGAGGGTGGTGGCCCGCGGCACCGTCGACCCCACCTCGCCCCCTGCCGTGTCGGTGGCGACGGAGCCCGCTGCCCCGGCCCCCACCCCGCCCGCCGCCCCGACCCCCGCCCCGACCCCGGACGAGCTGGCCGGGTTGCTCTCCCGCTCCGTGCCGCCCGTCGGCGCGGGCGTGCTCGCCGTGGTTCCCGGTGCCGTCGCGGCTCCTGTCGCCGGACCGGTGCGGACCGTGCGCGTCGAGGTCGAGAGCGGGCTGCCCGTCGTCACCGGGGCGTTCGCGCGGTTCGTGATGGCCACGCTCAACGATCCCCGTGGCTGGGGTCGGGACGCCGCGGCGTCGTTCGCCCGCACCGACGGTGAGGCCGACATCATCGTCGTGCTCGCCAGCCCGGCGACCTCGCAGCAGTTGTGCCGACCGGCCGACACGGGCGGCACGCTGTCGTGCCGGAACGGTCCCCGGTTGGTGATCACCCACTTCCGCTGGGTGGAGGGCCACCCCGACTACCTCGGCGACCTCACCGGGTACCGCCACTACGTCGTCAACCACGAGGCCGGGCACTGGCTCGGTCGTGGTCACGTCCCGTGTCCGGCCCCGGGCGCACCCGCCCCGGTGATGCAGCAGCAGACCCTCGGCCTCGCGGGGTGCGCGCCCAACCCCTGGCCCTACCCCTGACCGGGATCCGCGGGCCGAGCCGGAGGTTTCCGGGGGTGACGCCGCTCAGATCCCGGTCCCGCGCCTGCGCTCACCCAGGGCGCGCAACACGGCCAGCCCGCGCAGCCCCACGGTCGGTACGAGCGCGCCGACCCGCGAGAGAGCGGCCCACCCCACCGGGAGCGATGCGACGATGCGACGACCATCGAGCAGCGCGACGGCGGCGTCCGCGACCTCCTCGGCCGTGAGCAGGCGTCGCCGGGAGAACAGGATCGCGGAGTCCGGGTGGTCCTGCGCGCCTCGGAGCAGGTCGGTCGCGGCCGCATGCGGGCACAGCGCGTGCGCCCGGACCGGGATCCGCTCGAGGTCGAGCTCACCCTGCAGGCTCGTGGTGAAGTTCAGGACGCCCGCCTTCGTGGCGGCGTAGACGGCGAGACCCGGCACGGGCCCGAGTCCGGACATGGACGCGATGTTGAGCAGGTGGCCGCCCCGCTCCCGCATCGCCTCGACCGCGACCCGGGAACCGTGGACCACGCCCAGCAGGTTGGCCTCGACGACGATCCGCACGTCGTCATCGGACTGCTCCCACACCTTGCCCGCCCGCGCGACCCCGGCGTTGTTCACCCACACCGCGACCCGCCCCAGACCGGCCGCCGCGGCGGCCACTCGCCGGTGGTCGTCGGCGAGCCGGGCGTCCGCGACCATCCCGCTCACCCCGAGCCCGGTCGCGGTGGCGGCGACCGCGTCCGCGTCCAGGTCCGTGATCAGGACACGGTGCCCTCGGCGGGCGAGACGGCGGGCGATCTCGCGGCCGAAGCCACGTGCCGCCCCGGTGACGACGGCCGAGGTGATGTCGTTCTGCACCGGCCCACCTTGGCAGCTGCGAGGCGCCGCCGGGTGGCGCAGCAGGACGCGCCTCCGAACGAACGGCACCCTCGCCCGACCCAGCTGGACGACAGTGCCGTTCGGCGTAGGGCGGTGGTGCGCGCGGGGTGGTGCGCGCGGAGGTGGGGCTCAATCCCTGCGTAGCCAGCGGCAGGCGTAGGGCGGGAGCGGTACGGCCGCGCGGCCGTCGTCGGCGATGCGGACCGGCTCGGCACGCGGATCGAGCACGTCGGTGAGGATCGACCCGGCGAGTTCGGGCACCAGCGGCGTCGCCACGGTGTCGGCGTCGGCCAGGTTGTGCAGCACCAGCACCGTCTCGCTGTCGCCGTCGCAGCGGTGGGCGAGAACCGACCGGGCGTCGGGGCCCGGGTCCAGCACTGTGTAGGCGCCCCACGCCAGTTCGGGGCAGGCCCGGTAGCTGTCGACGAGCAGCCGCATCCACGCGAGCAGGGAGGCGGGGTCGCGCTGCTGGTCGCGGACGTTGACGTGCTCCGGGCCGTACTCGCCCTCGACGAGCGGACCGGGGAAGGTCGACGGGTCCGCGGTCGAGAACCCGCCCCCGGGCTCCGGCGTCCACTGCATCGGCGTACGCACGGCGAACCGGCCCTCGGCCCGCAGATCCTCGCTCATCCCGATCTCCTCGCCGTAGAAGAGCACCGGCGTGCCCGGCAGCGCGAACAGCAGGCTGTAGACCATGCGGATCCGGCGCTGGTCACCCGCGAGCATCGGTGGCAGTCGCCGGCGCAGGCCGCGGCCGTAGACCTGCATGTCCTCGTCGGGCCCGAACGCGTCGAACACCTCCTTGCGCTGGGATTCGGTCAGCTTGTCCAGCGTGAGCTCGTCGTGGTTGCGCACGAACGTGGCCCAGTGCCCGTCCTCGGGCGGGTCGGGTCGCTGTCGCAGTGCGTCGGCCAACGGCTCGGCGTCGGCGCGGGCCAGCGCGAGGTACATCTGCTGCATGCCGACGAAGTCGAAGCACATCGTCAGCTCGTCGGTGCTGCCGCCGCCGTCGCGCGCCCCGAAGAAAGGCATCAGGTCCGGGTACGGCAGGTTGACCTCGCCGAGCAGCACGGCCTCCCCGTCGCGGCGCCGGAGGAACGCGGCCAGGTCGGCGAGGTAGTCGTGCGGGTCGGGGAGGGCCACGGTGTCGCCTCGGCGCGCGGTCTGGAGCAGGAACGGCACGGCGTCCACCCGGAACCCCGACATCCCCACCTGCATCCAGAAGCCCATGATCCGGGCGATCTCGTCGCGGACCTCGGGGTTGGCGATGTTGAGGTCGGGCTGGTGGGAGTAGAACTGGTGCAGGTAGTACTGCTTCGTCGTCTTGTCGAGCTCCCAGAGACTGGTCTCCTGGTCGGGGAACACGACGCCCTCCGCGGCGTCGGGCGGCGGCTCGTCCTGCCAGACGTACCAGTCGCGTCTGCGCGACTCGCGACTGCTGCGGGCCTCGACGAACCACGGATGCTCCGCCGACGTGTGGTTGACGACCAGGTCGGCGATCACCCGCATGCCCCGGTCCCGGGCGGTGCGGATCAGCTCCACGACGTCGCCGTGCGTGCCGAGCCGGGGGTCGACGCCGTAGAAGTCGGTGATGTCGTAGCCGTCGTCGCGGTCCGGTGAGGGGTAGAACGGCATCAGCCACAGGCACGTGACGCCGAGCCGGTCGAGGTGGTCGATGTTCTGGATGAGACCACGGAAGTCGCCGCAACCGTCGCCGTCACCGTCGGCGAAGGTCTCGACGTCCAGGCAGTAGACCACCGCGTTCTTCCACCACAGGTCCGACGTCCGGGTCAGCTTCACGCCGCGCTCCGCAGCTGGGGGAGGACCTTGGCGCCGAAGGCGTCGATGAACGACTCCTGCTCCTGCCCGACGTGGTGCAACGCGATCTCGTCGAACCCGAGCGCCGCGTACTCGGCGAGCTGCGCGGCGTGACGGCCGAGGTCGGAGGAGACGTGCACGGTCTGCTTCACCTGCTCCAGGGAGACGTCGTGGGAGACGGCGTCGAACGTCTCGACGTGGTCGAGGTCCCAGCAGACCGGCGGCGGGAAGATGTTGCTGCGCCACTGGTGCAGCGCCATGGCCTCGGCCTGGTCCTCCTCGGGAGCCCAGCTCAGGTGCACCTGCAGGTGCAGCGGGCCGCGCCCGCCGGCGTCGCGGTAGGCGTCGATCATCTGCCGCAGATGGGCGGGCGCGGCGTTGACGGTGATGAGCCCGTCGGCCCACTCGGCGCACCACCGGGCCGTGGCGACGCTGACGGCCGCACCGACCAGCGGCGGCGGCTCGGGGGGCCGGGTCCAGACCCGCGCACGGTCCACGGTGACGAGCCCGTCGTGGCTGACCTCCTCGCCGCGCAGCAGCGCGCGGATGACGTCCACGCACTCGCGCAGGCGGGCGTCGCGCACGTCCTTGCGCGGCCAGGCCGCACCGGTGATGTGCTCGTTGCTGGCCTCACCGGTGCCCAGCGCCGCCCAGAACCGGCCCGGGTACATGGCGCCGAGCGTGCCGATGGCCTGCGCGATGATCGCCGGGTGGTAGCGCTGACCGGGCGCGTTGACCACCCCGAAGGGCAGCGACGTGGACTGCAGCGCCGCACCCAGCCACGACCACGCGAACGCCGACTGGCCCTGCCGCTCGCTCCAGGGCGAGAAGTGGTCCGAGGACATCGCCGCCTCGAAACCCGCCTCCTCGGCGCGTTGCACGGCGGCGAGGAGCACGCTCGGGTGAACCTGTTCGTGTGAGGCGTGGATGCCGAAGACGGTCATTCCGGCCTGTACCCACTGCGGGGTGCTCGGTAACGCCGGATCGTAGGGCCGCCGGTTCGGTGGGCGGCGTGGGTGGGCGGGGAGGTCGACTCGACGCGGACACGGCGGTGGTGCCAGACTTCGTCCTACCCGCCCGAGACCCCGGCGGCTCGTTCAGCATGTGCGTCCGGGGGTCCTCGAATGTTCGCAACGTCCGACGCCACGGCGCGGCTCCGCGTCGGCCGGTGTCGGGACCTCGCCGTTCGCGGCGGAGGTCACGCCACGGAACGGCCGTACCGGGGACGACCCGGTCGACGACGACACCGTCCTGCTCGAACGCCTCTGCGCGACGTGCGCGACGTCCCTTCCGGTGAGCGGTGTCGCGATCAGCCTGATGCCGACGTCCGACGTCAGGGGCCCGTGGTCGCCAGCTCCGAGTTCGGGGTGCGGGTCGACGACCTGCATGGACACTCGGCGAGGGCCCGTGCATCGAGGCGGTCGGGGCCGGGCGCCCGGTGCTCGTGCCCGACCTCGAACCGGTCACCCGGCAGCGCAGGTGGCCGCTGTTCGCCGCCGGCGCGCTCGAGGCCGGAGTACGCGCCGTGTTCGCGCTCCCCATGGTGCTGGGTGTGATCACGATCGGCGTCGTCTAACTCCATCGTGACCGTCCCGGACCGCTTCCGTGGACGTCGCTGCGCGAGGCGCTCGTCGCCGCCGACGGCATGGCGTTGCTGTTGCTGGGCCCGCGTGAGGGTGGAGGTGACGCATCGGACGTGGCGTGGACGGGCCGCGCCGAGGTGCGCCAGGCGACCGGAATGGTGATGGCACAGCTGGGCGTCGCGGCCGACGAGGCATGGATCCGGCTCCGCGCGTTCGCGTTCGCCCAGGGCCGTGACGTGGCCCGCGAGGTGATCGCGCGTCGGATTCGGTTCAACCGGGACGATCTGTGAGGGAGAATATGTGAGCGAGGTATCGATGACAGGACGGGGGCTCTCGCCCCGGGCAGGAGACCTCACGATGAGCGGTGACCGGGAGGAAGCCGTCACGTCGGCCTTCGTGGCGTTGGCGGACACGCTGGTCGACGACTACGACGTGGTGGACCTGCTCCTGCAACTGGTCGGCCACGCCGCGAGCCTGCTCGCGGTGGACTCCGCGGGGCTCGTTCTGGCCGACCACGACGGCGGGCTGCGGATGGTCGCGTCCAGCGGTCCCGAGAGCAGGCTGGAGAGGCTGTGGCAGGTGCAGTCCGAGGAGGGGCCGTGCGTGGAGTGTCATCGGCTCGGTACCCCGGTCCTCGTTCCCGACCTCTCGGTGGAGAGCGGGCGGTGGCCCCGGTTCGCGGCGGAGGCCGCCCGGGTCGACGTGCGTTCCGTGCACGCGGTGCCGCTGCGACTGCGCCGGGAGGTCATCGGCTCGATGTGTCTGTTCGGGAGTGCTCCCGGTGCGCTGGGAACCCGCGACATGACCCTCGGTCAGGCGCTGGCCGACGTCGCGACCATCGGGATCCTGCACGAGCGGGCGCTGCACCGCAGCGAGGTGCGTGGCGAGCAGCTGCAGTCGGCGCTCAACAGCCGGATCGTGATCGAGCAGGCCAAGGGGGTGCTCGCCGAGCGTGGCGATCTCGACATGGACACGGCGTTCGCCCGGCTGCGTGCCTACGCCCGAAACGACAACCTGAAGCTCGCCGACGTGGCGCGCGACCTGGTGGCGGGTGCCCTGCGGCCCGACGACCTGCTCGCGGAGCGGCGTCACGTCCGCGGGGCCGCCCGCGGCTGAGCACCGCTCACCGGCGGGCATCCAGGACGTCGTGCAGCACCGCGAGACCGCGGTCGACCTCGGCGAAGCTCGTGGACAGCGGTGCGAGTCCGATGCGGATGTCGTCGGGCTCGCGGAAGTCGGGGATCACGCCGCGCGCCCACAGCTCATCGAGCACGTCGCGAGAACCGGACCGCCGGATCGTCAGGTGCCCGCCGCGGCGGGCGGGGTCCCGGGGCGACACCAGCTCGACCCCGAGCGGGGCCAGCCGCTCGTCCACGATGTCGAGCGTGAAGGCCGTCAGCGCCATCGACTTCGCCCGCACGGCGGCGATCCCGGCCTCCTCCAGCATGTCCAGCCCACACAGCAGGGGCACCGCGGCGAGGACCGGCGGCGTTCCGCTGACGATCCCGCGCACGCCCGCCGCCGGGGTGTAGCCCCGACCCATCTCGAAGGGGTCTCTGCGCCCCATCCAGCCCTGGATCGGCTGGCGCAACCCCTCCTGGCGGTCACTGCGCACGTAGCCGAACGCCGGGGAGCCGGGGCCCCCGTTGAGGTACTTGTAGGTGCAACCCACGGCCAGGTCGACGCCCCACACGTCCAGCTGCAGCTCGACGGACCCGACCGAGTGGCTCAGGTCCCACAGGACGAGCGCGCCGGCGTCGTGGGCCAGTGCCGTGATCGTCATGGCGTCGGCGATCCAGCCCGACCGGTAGGCGACGTGGCTGGCCAGCACGAGCGCCGTGCGAGGTCCGACCACCGCTGCCACCTGCTCGGGCGTGACGCCGGCGGCGGGGTCGGTCGCGATCCAGCGCAGCGTCGCGCCGCGCTCGGCCGCGATGCCCTCCAGCACGTACCGGTCGGTGGGGAAGTTGTCGGTGTCGACGACGATCTCGTCGCGGCCCGCCGCGACCCCCGCGTCGACGGCGGCCCGCGCGAGCTTGTAGAGCAGCACCGTCGTGGAGTCGGCGAGGACGGTCTGGCCGGGCGCTGCGCCCAGCGCGGCGGCGGCGATGCGGTCGCCCACCTGCTCCGGCCACCCCATCCACGCCCCGTCCGGCCCCTCGTCCGTCCAGCCCCGGATCAGTCGCCCCGCCCACTCCTCGCGCACGAACCGGTCGAGCCGCTCCGCGGTGCCGGCGGGCGGGCGGCCCAGCGAGTTGCCGTCCAGGTAGGCGACGACGCCGCGGGCCGGCAGGAACTGTTCCCGGAAACGGGCGAGCGGATCGGCGGCGTCGAGCGCGGCGGCCCGTCGGGTGCTCGCGGTGGGCGGGGTGCTCGCGGTGGGTGGGGTGCTCGCGGTGGGTGGGGTGCTCGCGGTGGGTGGGGTGCTCGCGGTGGGTGGCGTGCTCACTGCCCGATCTCCGTGCGGACCGCGTACAGCTCGGGGAAGAACGTCAGCTCCAGCGCCCTGCGGAGGAACTCGATGCCGCTGGAGCCCCCGGTGCCGCGCTTGACCCCGATCGTCCGCTCCACGGCCTTGAGGTGGCGGAACCGCCAGAGCTGGAAGTTCTCCTCCAGGTCCACCAGCTCCTCGCATGCCTCGTAGGCCTCCCAGTATTCGTGGGCGTTGTCGTAGATCCGGCGGAAGACCGGCACCAGTTCGGGGGTGAACACGTGGGCGTGGGTCACGTCGCGGTCCAACATCGAGGCCGGCACGTCGTGGCCGTGGCGGGCCAGGTAGCGCACGAACTCGTCGTAGACGGTGGGTGCGGCGAGCAGGTCGGTGAGCAGGGCCTGCGCGCGCGGGTCGTGGTCGAACATCGGCAGCATCGCGGCGTTCTTGTTGCCCAGCAGGAACTCCACGGCCCGGTACTGGTCGGACTGGAACCCCGACGACGTGCCGAGGAAGCTGCGGAACTCCGCGTACTCCGAGGGCGTCAGGGTCGCCAGCACCGACCACTGATCGGTGAGCGTGCGCTGGATGTGCTTGACGCGCGCGAGGCCTTTGAGCGCGCGCCGCAGGTCGTCGGCCGCCAGCTGTGCCTGCACGGCCCGCAGCTCGTGGAGCACCAGTTTGAGCCACAGCTCCGAGGTCTGGTGCTGGACGATGAACAGCAGCTCGTCGTGGTGCTCCGGGCGGCTCACCGGGTGCTGCGCCGCGAGCACCTCGTCGAGGTGGAGGTACTCGCCGTAGGAGAGGTTCACCCGGAAGTCGCGGACGACACCCTCCTCGATCTCGCGGGTGCTGCTGTCGGTCATGACCCGCATTCTAGTAGGGAGCCGAACTCTCCCAGCATCAGAAGGAGGTGCCGTACTGCGGCTCGCGCTCCGCGGTGAAGGCCGCATCCACCCGCCGCAGCACGGCCGGATCGGGGGCGTCGATCAGGCGGGCGCGGGCCAGCGTCTGCGCGCGGTGCCCGCCGAACAGCAGCGAACCCAGCGCCGCCACGTCGAGGTGCACGTCCGGAGGGCCGGTGGTCGGCTCGCAGACGGCGCCGTCGGGGTCGCCGCGCAGCCGGAAGCGCCCGCCCCGGTCCAGGAAAGGGTCGCCCACCTCGACGACCACGTCCAGCTCGGTCGCGTACGTCCGTGCGGCCAGCGCCACCGGGACGTCGAGGATCCGGGCCCAGAGCCCGTCGGCGAGCCCGGTGGTGCGCACGCGGCGGCCGTCGGCGAGCAGGAACGGCAGCGGATCGTCGGCAGGCACGGCGGTGGTGCTGACCGACTGCACGAGATCGAGGCCCAGCACCACCCGCCACAGCGCGGCGTGGGCGTCCTCGGTGACGGCGAACAGGTCCGCGACCCGGCAGGTGTCGTTCGGGCCCCGCCGGAAGGACGCGTAGCCGTCGTCGTGCAGGAGGTGGAACAGCGCGGTCCCGCCGCCGCGATGGTGCTCGCGGTCGAGGAAGACGTTCTCCCACCACCGTTCGCTGCGCGAGACCGCGCCCGGGTTGCGCACGCACCACCGGCGGTGGACGTCCGGGGCGTGCGCGCGGGCCTGCGCGGCGTCGGCGAACCGGGCACCGCCGGGATCGGGCGCGCCGGGCCGGAACATGACGAACCGCCTGTCGATCTCCACCCGGCGGTCGGTGGTGGCCGCGCCGTAGCCGAAGCGACCGTAGATGCCGCCCTCGCTCGCGGTGAGCAGTGCGACCGCGACGCCGTCGGCGACGAACCCGCGGAGCTGCTCGGTCATCAGCGCCCGGAGGACCCCCCGGCGCCGGTGCGTGGCCGCCACCGACACCCACGTGACGCCCGGCGCGGGCAGTACGGAGCCGCCGGGGAGCGTGACGTCGAACGGATACGAGGCGGCGACGGCGACGACCGGGTCGGGATCGGCGGGGTCATGGGCGAGCAGCCACCGGTCGGGCTCGAACAGCGGTCGGAAGTCCTCGATGTCGGCGGGGGACATGTGGAAGCCGAACGCACGGCCCTGGGCCGCACCGATCGCGGGCAGGTCGTCGGCGGTGGCGCGGCGCAGTGGCGGGATCAGGCGCGGAGGCGGGATCATGCGAGTACCCCCTCATAGACCTCACGCAGCCGGCGTGCCCACCCGACGGCCTCGAACCGGTCGAGGAACCGGGCCCGGGCGGCGGCACCGAGCCGGCCGCGGAGAGCGTCGTCGGTCAGCGTGACCAGCGCGTCGGTGATCGGACCGGCGGTTTGCGGCACGAGGATCCCGGTGCCCGACGTGACGATCTCGGGGACGCCGCCGACCCGGGTGGCGATGACCGGCAGCCCCGCCGCCATGGCTCGCAGCACCGCCGTGGGCAGCGCACCCGCGCGGCTGATGTGCACGAACATGTCGGCCGCGGCCAGCAGGCCCGCAGGGTCGTGGTGGCGGTGGACGAAGGCAACGCGGCTGTCGAGCTCGGTCGAACCGGCCGTCCGCGTCTCCAGCCACGGGCGGAGCGGGCCCTCCCCGGCGAGGGCGACGACGAGCCGGACGTCGTCGGGGAGCGCCTCGATCGCATCGAGCAGGAGCTCGTGGCCCTGGTCGCGCCGCATCGGCGCCGTCGACACCGCGAGCACGTCGTCGGGGCCGACGTCCAGAGCGGACCGCACCCGCTGCCGGGTGTCCGCGTCGACCGGGCCCGGATCGAGCACCCCGTTCGGCGCGACGTCGATCTGGCCCGCCGGGCCCCCGATACCGCGGTACCACTCGCGCTGCACCTGCGAGATGGCCAGCGTGCGGGCCATGAACCGCTGGCGGGCGAGGATCTTCGCCGTGCGGCGCAACCTGTCCACGCGCCCCGCCGGTTCGTTCTCGACGCGGTGCAGGGTCGACACCGCCGGGATCCGCAGCCGCACGGCCGCCGCCGCTCCGACCACGTCTGCCTGCGGGAGGTGGGTGTGCACGACCTGCACGCCGCCGAGCTGACGCAACGCGCGGACCGTCTGTGCCGCCACCCGGGGGTCCCACGGCGCCATGCCGAGCTCCGCGACCGGCACCCCGAGCCGGCGCAACGCCGCGACCTGGGTGGTGTCGGCCGTCGAGGTGAGTGCGACGACCGCCAGTTCCAGGCCCGCGTCCCTGGCCACGGTGGCCAGGTCGACCAGCCCGATCTCCGGTCCCCCGGGATGCAGATTCGGGACGATGTGCGCGATCTTCAACGGCCCCACGCGGCGGGGGTTCTTCCCTCGAGACGTCATCGCGGCCGAACCTACCGTGGCGCCCCACAGGCTCGAACGATCGTCCTGCTCCCTTTGCCGGCAAAGCCTCACTGGGCATTTTGCAACTGTGGTCACCAGTCCCCGCTGCGGGCCAGCCGCCGCGACATGATCATGGTGATGTGGACCATGGCTTCGTGATGGGTCGGTAGCGTCTCGTAGTCCCGGACGCAGCGGCGGGACTTGCCGATCCAGGCGGCCGCAGCGGCGTCGTAGACGACCGTCGCACGCGACAGCCCGATCTCGTCCGACAGCCCCGAGACCAGCGCCCGGACCACCCGCCCGACCCGGGGAGCGACGCGCTCGACCCGCTCCCTGGTGGTCGTGTCCCGGTCCACCGACCAGTCGACGAGCGCCGTCCGCACCGTGTCGAGTAGCGGTACGAGCAACTGGGGCTCCCGCTCGAACCGCCACGCGTTAAAGCCCACAGTCGCGATCGTCGGCAGCAGCGCCCGCCTGATGGCGTGCATCAACGTCGTCTTGCCAGACCCCCACTCTCCGAAGATGCCTACCGAGAACCGCGGCGAGCTGTCCTGGACGACCTGGGCCAGGGCCGCCGCCGTCCGCGGGAAGCTCAGCTTCGGCTCGGCCGGGGGCGCGTCGAGCAGAATCTTCGTGTGGCGGTCCGGTGGCACTGATCCCGCTGTGGCGGCCACCGCAGTGTCCGATGTCACGCTGCCCTCAGGAGCGGCGACGTCGGCGGGAGATACGCGCGACCCGAGGGGATCCGACGTACCAGGTGTGTTCGATCTGCCGGTTCAGCGCGGTCGTGTGTGACGGCTCGCCGTCATCCCTGAAGGAGCGGGGCCGGTCAACCCCCCTGCTCTTGCTTTGATCTTTCTTCTTGCCGTCCTCCGCGCGCACTTGGGCGCGCCGACTCGCGGCGCACAGAGGCCCCGACTCGCGCGCATTGGGGCCCCGACTCGCGCGCATTGGGGCCCCGACTCGCGCGCATGGAGACCCCGACTCGCGCGCATTGGGGCCCCGACTCGCGGGCTTCGGGCATCATGGGCGACCGTGCTGCCACTGAACGGTGTCGTCGTGGTCTCGTGCGAGCACGCCGTTGCCGCGCCGTTCGCCACCCGCCAGCTCGCGGACCTCGGCGCCCGCGTCATCAAGATCGAGCGGCCCGGCGAGGGCGACTTCGCCCGCGGCTACGACGGGGCCGTGCAGGGGATGTCGAGCCACTTCGTCTGGCTCAACCGTTCCAAGGAGAGCCTGGCGCTCGACCTGAAGGACGACAACGGCGTCATGGCGAAGCTGCTCGCCCGTGCCGACGTGTTCGTGCAGAACCTCGCCCCCGGCGCGGCGGAGCGGCTCGGGCTCGGTGCGGGGCAGCTGCGCGAGCGGCATCCCCGGTTGATCACCTGCTCCGTCTCGGGCTACGGGCCGGACGGGCCCTACCGTGACGCCAAGGCCTACGACCTGCTCGTCCAGGCCGAGGCCGGGCTCATGGCGGTCACCGGCACCGCGGACGAGCCGGCGAAGGCCGGTATCCCGGCCGCCGACATCGGGGCGGGCACGTACGCCTTCGCCGGCATCCTCGCCGCGCTCTACGACCGGGAGCGCACCGGCGTCGGGACGCACCTGGAGATCAGCCTGTTCGACGCGCTCGTGGAGTGGATGGGGTTCCCGCTGCTGTACACCGCCGGTAGCGGTGCGCCGCCGCCGCGCACCGGGACGAGCCACGCCGCGATCGCGCCCTACGGCACGTTCACCGCCGGGGACGGAACCGAGGTGGTGCTGGGGATCCAGAACGAACGGGAGTGGGTGGCGTTCGGCGTGACCGTGCTGGGCCGTCCGGAACTGGCCACCGACCCGCGGTTCTCCACCGGTGCACGCCGCGTGGAGCACCGGGCCGCGCTGCACGCCGCGATCGACGCCGTGTTCTCGACGCTGACGGGTGAGCAGCTGAGCGCCCGCCTTCAGGAGGCGCGGATCGCACATGCCCGACGCCGCGAGGTGGCGGAGGTACTGGAGCACCCGCAGCTCGGCGCCCGGGGCCGCTGGACCACGGTGGGCTCCCCGGTGGGGCCCGTGCCCGCCCTGCTCCCGCCGATCACCCTGCCCGGACGCCCGCCGCGGATGGACCCGGTCCCCGCCGTGGGCGAGCACACCGCGCAGATCCTGCGCTGGCTCGACGAGAGCCGGCCCGGCGAGGGCTGAGGGCGGGCTCTAGGTGCTTCCGCCGGAGCCGAGCACGGCGGCCACGGCCTTCCACCGCGCGATCTCGCACCCGTCGTTGCGCGCGTATGAGGACCGGACCGGCTCGCCGCGCCAGACACCCTCGATGGTGGCCGTCTCCGGGCCGCCGTACACCTGCGTGCAGGCCATCCCGGCCGGCACCGGCGCGAACGGCGCCCGGGCCGCGTCGAGTGCCCGACAGGCGGCCTCCGGGTCGGGGTGGTCGCCCGCGGGCGGGTCGCAGGTGAGCGTCCAGGTCCGGGGCGGGCCTCCGGTGCCGTCGGTCACGCTCACCACGAGCTTCGTCGCCGTGCCCGGTGTCGTGCCTGTCGTCGCCGTGCCTGTCGCCGCCGTGCCTGTCGCCGCTGCCGACGTTGCCTCGCCGCTGCTCTCCACACCCGTCCCCGTCCGTCCCGGAAAGCCGCACGCGGCCAGCACCGACGCTGCGAGGAGCAGCGCCGGCACCAGCCGGGAGCGGATCACGATCACCAGTGTGCCGCACTAGCGGCGCACCACCTCCACGTTCGACGTCGCGACGGTGGTGCCGGCCACGTCCGGACTGTCCAGCGTCGTGGTCACGGTGCTGAGCCCGCGCCTCATGCCCTGCACGGTGACGGTGTAGGTCACCGAGTCACCCGGGGTGGGAGCGGTGCCGACGACCCGGAGGTCGCCCGCCGGCAGCTCCCGGACCATGTCGCCCTGCCCGGCGATGTTCTCCGCTCCGATCAGGAAGTCCTGAGCGCCCGGGGCGGTGGGCAGGCCCGTGGACGGGTAGGCGAAGCTGATGTCCTCGGTGCCGTTGGCGCCGATCCAGGTCTGGAAGACGCGCTGGTCGGTGGTGCCGAAGACGTTCACCCGGTGCTCGACGACCACCCAGGAGTTGGTGCCGTCACCGACGGTCCCCGCGAGGACGCCCGGCGCGCCGGTGCCGTCGAGGTCGGTCCAGAACGGCGCCAGCATCGAGTTCGGTGCCGCCGGGGCCGGCCCGGTGGGCAGGCTGCAGCAGTTGTTGTCCTCTGCGGTGCCCCCGCCCGGCTTGACGTAGCCGTTGGAGTTGACGCCGATGCTGGTGTAGGTCACTCCGGCGTAGACGAACGCGGGCACGTCCAGGTTGATGAACTCCTCGTCACCGATGGGGCTGAGCGGGATGCCCAACGTGTCCAGCGGGAGGTAGCCCGCAGGCGTCGGGCCCGGGTCCACGGCCGGGACGCCAGGGATGCTGCCCTTGAGCGGGGCGGCCTTGATCTCGGCGGCTCTGTTGTTCTCGACGAGCGCAGCGCCGGTGGCCCCGGTCAGCCGCAGGTTACGGCCGACGGTGGTGCGCAGGTTCGCCGTGGTGTCGGCGAACGACGTGTTCTGGGCGTTGACGGTGCAGGTGGTGGAGGCGTCCTGCACCACGGTGGCCGGGGTGCAGGCGCTGGTCAGGGTGACCGACCCCTGCTGGGGCACGAACGCGACAGGCATGTGCAGCGGCGGGTGGCGGTCCGCGCCGCGGGGGACCAGCCGGATCTCGCCGAACTGCTGGCCGGTCTGGCCCCGCGACTCGATCGTGATGGTCAGCGTCGCCGACGCACCGGGCTCCAGGCTGATCGTGTCCGGCGAGACGGTGATCGTGCTGCCGGCCGGCGCGGTCGTCGTCACGTCGTAGCGGGCCCGTTGGTCGGTGACGTTCGTCGCCGTGCGGGTGGTGGTGAGCCGGCCCGGCATGAGCGGCGCGTTCACCGACGGGATGTTGAGGTTGACGACGTTGATGGGGTCGTTGCCCAGCAGCGTCATGTTCGCCGGGGTCTCGTCGAAGGTCAGCGCGGCCGTGCCGGCGACGGACAGGTCGATCCGTCCGGCGCCGAGGTCGAACGGGTCGGCCGGGGTGGTGAGGTCCTCCTTGACCACGGCCGTCTTCGCGGTGGTCATCAGGGCGGACCTGATCTGGCCGGGCGTCCACGTCGGGTGCAGCGCGCGGACCAGCAGTGCCGCGCCCGCGACGTGCGGGGAGGACATGGATGTCCCCGCGATCGCCTGGAACAGCTCACCCGGCGGACCACTGGCCGGGCCCTCGCCGATCGGGGTGTCGCCGGCGAGGATCTGCGAGCCCGGCGCGGTGACGTCGGGCTTGATCACGGGACCGGCCGGTCCACGTGAGGAGAACGCGGCCATCACGTCGCCCTTGCCGGGGCGAGGGGCGCCGGGCTTGAACGCTCCGGTGACTCCGGTGTGGGAGTTCATGAAGGCGACGAACCGCGTGCCGTCTGCCAGTTGCGCGGTCGGCAGCCAGTGGGTGTCGGAGCCGGTGTCGGCGAGCGTCGGGTTGTAGAGCACCATGCCGGCCGCGCCGCCCTGAAGGACGTTGAAGCCCTTCTCGACCCGGCCGTTGCCACCGCGCTGGCAGGCGACGATCTGGCCTGCGAACGTCCCGGGAGCCGCCGGGGCGTCACACAAGGGCCTGCTGTAGGGCGCAGTGGCTGCGAGCACCACCGGCAGCGGCCCGACACCGGGAGTGATCGACGTGCCGTCGACGGTGAACGTCTCGCCGTTGCCGGCGGTGAGCGACACCGTGGTGGCGAACTCGCGGGTCTGCGTCGACGCGGCGACCGTGGTCACCCACGGGGCCAGGTGGTTGGCCGTGGAGGCGCCGGGTCCGTCGTTGCCCGCGGACGCGGCGACGAACACACCGGCGGCGTAGGCGTCGAGGAACGCGAGCTCGACGGGGTCTGCGAACGGGTCGGTGCCACCGGAGATCGAGAAGTTGATGACGTCGACACCGTCGAGGATCGCCTGCTGGACCGCGGCTGCGGAGTCGGCGCCGAAGCAGCCGCCCGGGCCGCAGACCTTGTACTCCATCACGTGCGCGCCGGGCGCGAGCCCGTGGATCGGCGGGAGGGCCGAGCCGAGGACCTTCACGTCGTTGACGACGTTGCCTGCCGACGTCGTCGCCGTGTGCGTGCCGTGGCCGTCGCCGTCACGCGCGGTGCCGGCGAACGGGTCGTCACGGGACTGCGCGTCGTAGAAGTCGGTGAAGTGCGCGCCACCGATGAGCTTGTTCTGGCAGGCGAACGGGTCGGCAGCCGGTGTGAGCGGGTTGTCCCCGAACGAGCACTCGCGGGCCGGACCGGGAGCGGGAGCCAGGTTGCCCAGGTCGGCGAGCGAGGGGTGCTCGGGCCAGACCCCGCTGTCGAGGTTGCCCAGGATCGTGCCCCGCCCGGCGTCGGGCGCCGGGACGCCCAGCGCGCCGTAGATCGTCGGCGCGCCGAGGAAGTCGGAGCTGGAGTCCGTCAGCGGCTGGCGCAGGTCGTTGGCCTGCACCGCGACGACGTTGTCGATCGCGAGGACGGCCTCGGCCTTGTCGGCGGGGACGGTCACGGCGACTCCGCCGTAGACGGTGCGCAGGCTCAGGTCCACCTCGGCTCCGGGGACGATCTTCTGCAGCTCGGCCGTGAACGCGGCTTCCTGGCCGGCGGCGAACTGGTCGTAGCGCTGCTCCGCGGCGTCACCGACGAGCGGCTCGCCGGTGACCGCCGGGCTCGTCGCCTCGAGGTCGCGGATGCCGCCCCCGTAGGTGGCGGTCGAGTCGTAGTCGAGCTTGACCAGGATCGGCACCGGTGCGCTGTCGCTCCGGTCGAGCAGGGTCTGGTCGGACTTCGCAAGCCTGCTGGTGGGCGCCTTGTCGGCGACGACCCTCCCGGTCTCCGGTATGGGCTCGCCGGTGAAGCCGGGTTGCGCTGCAGCGGGGCTGGTGACGAGAACCAGCATCGGTGCGACGAGACTCGCCACGGCCGTTGCCGTGAGAATCCGACGTTTCATTCGGTTGAACCCCCAAGTCATGAGCGCGGACCCGTGGGCAACCGGTTCCGTGGCACTCGATCGAGTGTCGCTCGGGCGACATCCAAGGGTGGGCAGGTTACTTGGTTGTAGATTATGGATCCGATTCGCCCGGACGGCGCAGGCTGGTCGCGTACGCACAAGGAGTGCGTCGACCTCGTGCCGGGTCACGGAATCGGGCCGTCCGTGAGTAATTACGTGCTTACACCCGACCCGCCGCGTCGGCGCGGGACGTGGCACCCTTCTCACATGGAGTCCGGGCAGGGAGATCGACGTCTGGGTGGCCGGGTCTGGGCGCTGTTCACGCCCTACCGCGCCGTGCTCGTCGTCATCGTCGTGGCGGTACTGCTGAGCAGCGGACTGGGGATCATCACCCCGTTCCTGACGCAGGCGGCGTTCGACGACGCGCTGTTCCCCACCGACGGGAGCGGTGTGGACATCCCGCTGCTCGCGTGGCTGGTCGGCGGCATGGTCGCCGTACCCGTGGTGACGGCGCTGATCGGGGTATACCAGACCTACCAGACCACGCTGCTGGGCAACCGGGTCATGGCCGACCTGCGGGGCCGGCTCTTCGAGCACCTGCAGCGGATGGACCTGTCGTTCTTCACCGCCACCCGGACCGGCGCGATCCAGTCGCGGCTGACCAACGACGTCGGTGGTGTCCAGTCGGTGCTCTCGGAGACGGCCAGCTCGATCCTCGGCAACGTCGTCACGGTCGTCGCCGCGCTGATCGCGATGCTGCTGCTGTCCTGGCAGCTCACGATCGTGGCGGTCGCGCTCGTGCCGCTGTTCATCGTGTTACAGGTCCGGGTCGGGCGGGTGCGGCGCAAGATCGCCGGACGGACCCAGGAGTCGCTCTCGGACATGACCGCCATCACCGAGGAGTCGCTGTCGGTGTCGGGCGTGCTGCTGGCCAAGGTGTTCAACCGGCAGGCGTCGGAGGTGGCGCGCTACCGCGAGGAGAACGCCCGCCAGGTGGACCTGCAGGTGCGTCAGGCCATGACCGGCCAGTCGTTCTTCGCGGTGGTGCAGACCTTTCTCGGCGTCACACCGGCGCTGGTCTACCTGGTGGCCGGGTTCCTGATCGTGGCCGGGACGGGGACCGCGGTCACGGCGGGCACGATCGTCGCGTTCACGACGCTGCAGACACGGCTGCTGTTCCCGACGGTGAACCTGTTGCGCGTCTCGCTCGACGTCCAGACCTCGTTGGCGCTGTTCCAGCGCATCTTCGACTACCTGGACCTCACGCCGAAGATCGTCGACGTGCCGGACGCGCGGACGCTCGACACCGCCGCGGTGACCGGGCGCGTCGAGCTGGAGGGGGTGTGGTTCTCCTACCCGGCCGGCGAGGTGGCCGGAGAGGCGCCCGTCGACACCAACGGGACACCACTGACGTGGGCGATCCAGGACGTCTCGTTCACCGTCGAGGCGGGCCAGCTCGCGGCCATCGTCGGCCCCAGCGGCTCGGGCAAGACGACTCTGTCCTATCTGGTCCCGCGTCTCTACGACGTCGACCGCGGCCGGGTGCTGATCGACGGCCAGGACGTCCGTGAGCTCACGCAGAGCTCTGTGGCCGACGCGATCGGCATGGTCACCCAGGACACCTACCTGCTGCACTCCACCGTCGGCGACAACCTGCGCTACGCGAAGCCCGACGCGACGCAGGAGGAGCTGGAGGAGGCGGCCCGCGCCGCCAACATCCACGACCGGATCGTGAGCTTCGAGCAGGGCTACGACACGGTCGTGGGGGAGCGGGGCTACCGGCTCTCGGGCGGCGAGAAGCAACGCCTGGCGATCGCGCGGGTGCTGCTCAAGGACCCCAGGATCCTGATCCTCGACGAGGCCACCAGCGCGCTCGACACCACCAGCGAACGCCTCGTCCAGCAGGCACTGGAACGCGCGACGCAGCGCCGCACGACGATCGCCATCGCCCACCGTCTGTCCACGATCCTGGGCGCCGACGTGATCCTCGCGGTCGAGGCGGGGAGGGTGGTCGAGCGCGGCACCCACACCGAGCTGCTCGCGCTCGACGGGCTCTACGCGCGCCTCTACACCGAGCAGTTCGCCGGGGGTGCGGTCGAGGCCCGCTGTGCCGACGGCGTCCGGTTCCGCGACGGCCGGACCCTGGTCGCGGGCGGGACGCACCTGTGACCCCCGCACGGGGCCGAGCAACCGACTGGCGCGGCGAGCGGGGAACCGCGCGCCGGACCGGATCCGGACCGGCGGTCCGTCACCAGTTCGTCGGGGCGTAGTCCTTCAGGAAGCAGCCGTGGACGTCCTCGCCGGCCTCGCCGCGGACGATAGGGTCGTAGACCCGCGCCGCGCCGTCCACCAGGTCCAGCGGCGCGTGGAAGCCCTCCTCCGCCAGGCGGAGCTTCATGGGGTGCGGGCGCTCGTCGGTGATCCACCCGGTGTCGACGGCGGTCATGAGGATGCCGTCACGCTCGAGCATCTCCCCGGCGCTGGTGCGGGTGAGCATGTTCAGAGCCGCTTTCGCCATGTTGGTGTGCGGGTGGCCGGGGCCCTTGTAGACGCGGCTGAACTGGCCCTCCATCGCGGAGACGTTCACGACGTAGGTCCGGCGGGCCGCCGCGGCTGCGAGGCTCGGACGCAGCCTGCTCACCAGGATGAACGGAGCCGTCTGGTTGCATAGCTGCACCTCGAGCAGCTCCAGGGGGTCGACCTCGTGCACCCGCTGCGTCCAGCTGTTGACCGTGGCCGTGTCGGGTACCAGGCCACCGGCGTCGATCGCGATCCCGGGGGCCAGCCCCCCAGGGGCCATGTGCCCGGGGGACGCCGAGCGGGCGACGAGCGCGAACTCGGTCAGTGCCTGCGGGGTTGGGTGGGCGTGAGGGATTGGGTGCTCGGCGAGGCTGCCGGCCAGCGCGGCCGGGTGCGCGTCGCTGACGTCGCTGAACGTCACGACCTCGGGCACCGTCCCCGCCGGCAACGGAGCCCGCTCGGCCGCGACGAGCGGCGCGTAGGAGCCGGGCGCGCGGCGCACGGTCTGGGCCGCGTTGTTGATCAGGGCGTCGAGCGGACCCTGTGCGGCGACGTCGTCGGCCAGCGCCGCGACCTGGGCGGGGTCACGCAGATCGATCCCGACCACCCGCAGCCGGTGCAGCCAGTCGGCGCTGTCGGGCATCGAGGCGAACCGGCGGACGGCGTCGTGGGGGAACCGTGTGGTGATCGTCGTGTGGGCGCCGTCGCGGAGCAGCCGCAGCGCGATGTACATGCCGATCTTGGCTCGGCCACCGGTGAGCAGGGCGCGCCGTCCGGTGAGGTCGGTGCGGGCGTCGCGCCTGGACCGGTTCAGCGCTGCGCACGGCGGGCAGAGCTGGTGATAGAAGGCGTCGACGAGGTGATAGCGGTTCTTGCACGTGTAGCACGCCCGCGACCGCAGAAGCTCCCCCGCGGTGGCCCCGGCGACGCTCGACACCAGCGGCAGGCCCTGGGTCTCGTCGTCGATGCGGCCGGGTGCGCCGGTGGCCGTGGCCGCGGTGACCGCGTCGTCCGCCGCGGCGATCGTCGCGCGCCTGTCCTCGCGCCTCCGCAGCTTGACCGACTTGTATATCGCCGCCGTCGCGCGCCTGACCGCAACGGCGTCGGGGTGCTCGACGGGGAGGGCGTCGACAGCGGAGAGGACCCTGAGGCAGGTCCGCAGGTCGTCGGGATCGATCTCGGCCACGTCCCGAAGGGTACGGGGCCTCACTCCTCCATCTCGGCGAGCGCCTTGCGGGCCTGCTCCAGCTCGGCCTCCAGGGCGGCGACCTTGGCCGCGCGCTGCTCCCGGGCCGCGCCGATCACCGCGCCGACGGGCTCGGCGAGCTCGGCGTGCAGCTCCTCCGCCGCACGCAGCACCGCGGCGGCCGTGACCGGCAGGCCTTGGGTGATCCAGCTGGCGCCCTGTTTGAACTCGGCCTGCCACTCACCGTCCGCGGTGCCGCTGACGGTGAGCGTCAGCTCCACGGTGCGAGTGGTGCGGGCCATCGAGCCCTTCGGGCGACCCCGCCGCTTCGGTGCGCCATCGGCGGCGGCCCCGGAATCAGGTGCTGTGGAATCAGGTGCTGTGGAATCAGGTGCTGTGGAATCAGGTGCCGCGGGATCGGAGGCTGCGGGCCCCCCGGTGGCCGGGCCGGCGGCGGGCTCGGCCGCGGCGGGCGAGGCCACCGGCGCGGCCGTCGCCCGGGTAGGAGGCGCGGGGGTGGCCGGCACGGGTGTCTTGGAGGCGGGGCTCGCGGTATCCACGGCGACAGAGTAGAACACGCGTTCGAGCGGTTCAGGTCCGGGGGGACGGTCGGCGGGGACGGCGCGCCGGGGTGGCGGTCAGCGGGTCGGCCGGCCAGTCGTGCTTGGGGTAGCGGCCACGCAGCTCGGCGCGCACCTGGGCGTAGCCGCCGTCCCAGAACGAGGCGAGGTCGGCGGTCACGGCTGCCGGGCGTCCGGCGGGGGAGAGCAGGTGCAGGACCACCGGCAACCGCCCGCCGGCGACGGTCGGGGTGGCCGTCCAGCCGAGCACCTCCTGCACGCGGACGGCCAGCACGGGCCTCTCGGCGCTGTAGTCCAGCGCGATCCGGGAGCCCGACGGGACCTCGATCCGCTCGGGCGCGAGCTCGTCGAGCAGCCCGACGGTCCGCCAGTCGAGCAACCCGCGCAGGACGGCACCGGCGTCGATGCGGGCCAGGTCGGCCCGGCGGCGGGCGGTGGCGAACGGTCCGGTCCACCAGCGGCGGGGGTCGGCGAGCAGCGCGGCCTCGGACACGTCGGGCCACGGCGGGCCCAGCACCCGGTGCAGGGTGGCGAGCCGGTCGCGCAGGCCACGGGCGCGGTCGGTCCAGCGGAGCAGGGCGATGCCCTCGGAGCGCAGGCCGTCGAGGAGCGCCTCCCGGACCGCCTCGGGGTCGGGTCGTTCGAGTCTGCGCGCGTCGAGCTCGATCGCGCCGAGGCGGCGCACGTGGCGCGCGACGACGTCGCCGCGTACCCAGCCGACCTCGTCGGACACGGTCAGCAGCGCGGCGGCCGCGGTCTCGGCGAGTTCCCGGTCGGCCGCGGCGGCGAGGCGAACCCGTCCGTTCTCCGCGCCGGGCGTCCGGTCGGCCACGGCGACGGCGAGCCACTCCTGCTCGGTGAGCGGGCTGCCGACCGGCAGCTCGACGGCCGTGCCGCCGGCCATCAGGTACAGGCGTGAGCCGCTGCCGCCTGCCGCGTCGGCGTCCGGCCCGGGGTCGCGACGGCGGGCGAGCCGCTCCGGATGGGCCAGCCCGACGACGAGGGCCGGATCGTGGGTGTGCGCCGCCGCCGACCCGACTTCGGGCGCGCAGAGGCGGCGCAACCGTTGCACCTCGGCGCGCCACCGGCCGCTGCCGGGTGCGGATCCGTCGCGCAGGCGCCGCAGCGCCGAGCCGACGTCGGGATCGGCGGCGAGGGTGTCGTCGTCGAGCAGCGCGACGACCTCCGCGGCCGAGCGGGCGCCGATCGCCGCGGCGCCGTCGAGCAGCGCGCGTGCCAGCCGGGGGTGCAGGCCGAGCGCGGCCATCCGGTGGCCGCGCTCCGTGATGCCGTCGGCGTCCAGCGCGCCCAACGCAGTCAGGACCGCCTGCGCGGCGTGCAGCGGACCCTCGGGCGGGGTGTCCCACCAGCGCAGGCCGGTGCCGTCGGGGGTGCCCCACTCGGCGAGGTCCAGTGCGAGCCGGGTGAGGTCGGCGGTGCGGATCTCGGGTTCCGGGTAGCGCGTCAGCAGCTCACCCGCAGGCCAGCAGCGCAGCACCCGGCCCGGCGCCTCCCGCCCGGCCCGGCCCGCACGCTGGTCGGCGACCGCGCCCGACACCCGGACGGTGACGAGGCCGGCCAGCCCGCGGCGGTGGTCGACGCGCGGCACGCGGGCGAGCCCGGCGTCGACGACGGCCCGCACCCCCGGGACGGTCAGGCTGGACTCCGCGACGGCCGTGGAGAGGACCACGCGCCGCCTGGGCCCGGGTGTGAGCGCGGCGTCCTGCTCGGCGGTGGGGAGCCTGCCGTGCAGCGGGAGCACGTCGGCGTCCAGACCCGAGAGCGCGGCAGCGGTTCGCCGGATCTCCGCGACGCCGGGCAGGAACGCCAGCACGTCCCCGTCCCCACCGCTCACGGCGGCACGGACGGCGCGGGCCACGCAGGCCTCGATGCGCTCACCCTTCACCGGCGGGGCGTGCGAGACGTCGACCGGGAACGTCCGCGTGGCCACCTCCAGCACGGGAGCACCGCCGAGCACCTCGGCGAGGCGTGTCGTGCCGACCGTCGCCGAGGTCGCGAGGAGCTGCAGGTCCGGGCGCAGGCCCGCGCGGGCGTCGAGGAGCAGGGCGAGCAGGAGGTCGGCGTCGAGGTGCCGCTCGTGGCACTCGTCGAGCAACACGGCGGACACGCCCGCCAGCTCGGGATCGGCGGCGAGCCGGCGCAGCAGCAGCCCCGAGGTCACCACCTCGACCCGGGTGCTGCCCGAGACCGACCGGTCGCCGCGCACCGCATAGCCGACCGTCTGGCCCACCCGCTCCCCGAGCAGGGACGCCATCCGCGCCGCCGCCGCTCGGGCCGCGAGCCTGCGCGGCTCCGCGACCAGCACCCGCCCGCCGACCGCGGCCGCGAGGGCGAGCGGGACCAGCGTGGTCTTCCCGGTGCCCGGCGGGGCGACGAGAACCGCCGCACCGTGCTCGGCGAGCGTCGCGACGACGGCGTCGAGGGCGGCACGCACGGGAAGGTCGGGCAGTTCGGGGAGATGCATCGAGTGGAGTGTGCCCGTCGGGCGGGCACCGCGGCGGGCTGCCAGGATCTCGCCATGACCTTGGTTGGGGCGCACGCTCGGCGCACTCACCGCCCTCTACGGCCTGTCCACGCTGGTCCGGCCGTCGATCTTCAGCAAGCCGGCCGGGCTCTCCGGCGACGAGGCGCCCGCGTCGGTCGGGATCCTGGTGCGGCGGTCGGGGTGCGTGACCTCGCAAACGGACTGGCGATGGCCGTGGCGCCGGCCGGCCCGGCCCTGCGGCTGGCCGTCTGCGCCCGTATCGCCGCCGACCTCGGCGATGCGGCGACGTTCGCGCTCTCCCCGAACGCGGACCCGGCGGCGAAGCGCAAGGCGATCGGCGTCGGCGTCGGCTGGGGTGTGCTGAACCTGCTGGGACTCCTCGCCGCGCGCGGCTGAGCGCCGCCGCACCTCCGAGATCCGTGTCGTCGGCCTATGCGGGCACCGGGGCCACCGCGGGCAGCGCGCGGCGCAGCGTCGAACGGCGCTGCGCCCAGGTCGTCCGCAGCAGGTGGTCCAGGCGGTCGGCGAGGAAACCGGCGGCGCGGATCCCGAACACGATGTCAGCCGCCAGCTCGGGTTCGTCGGCGATCAGCGGCGCGATGACGCCGCGGCGGACCAGCTGCTCGTGCACCGCGTCGGCCTCGACGTGCTCGGCGTAGAACTCGACGGCCGCCTCGGGCATGCCGAGGCGGCGCATCGCGCGCACGAGCCGGTCGGAACCGGGGGAGGAGGTCAGCTCGACCGCGGCGAACTGGCCGACCAGCGCCCCGCGCAGCCCGCGGTGCAGGCCGCACAGCGACATCAGGTTCACCTCGGCCAACGTCTCCGCGGGTACGGCGTCGAGGTAGGCGCCGTAGCGCGCGTCGAGGTCGAGCGCACGCATCATCTCGGCGAACAGGTACGAATGCATCCGCGTCGGGTCACCCGCGCCGTACTCGTCGTGCTCGACGGTCACCAGCGCGGCCTTCGCGGGCCCGTCGAGGCGCGCGATCACCCAGGCCTGGGGATCGGCCTCCTTCAGGTGGTACAGCGACCGGTGCGCGACGTACTCCCGCACCTGCCAGCGCTCGCCGTCCCGGTGCAGGTGGTGCGAGACGCCGTGCGCGTCCGGCGGCTCGACGAGCAGCGTGTCGATCTCGGCCGCGACGTCGTCGCCGGCGGGGACGTCGCGGCGCAACGCGTCGAGGAACGCCCGCTCCATCGCGGCGCGGACCGTGAGCACCGAAGGGTCCCACTCGCGGTCGTCGGGCACGCCGAGGAAGCCCCGGTAGTGCAGCTCGTAGCAGCAGTACAACGCCAGCTGGAGGTCGTCGCCGTAGGGGTCGTCACAGGGGTCGTCACAGGGGTCGCCGGAGCCTCCCAACGGAGGCGCCACGGCGGCGCCGTGGCGCAGGGCGTCGAACACCGCCGCCGACAGCGGGCCGCGGGGTCGGGGCAACACCGGACGCTCAACCATGGTCGCGCACCTTCCTGCGGTGGCTCGTGTCACAGAACGGCCGTCGACGACTGCGCCGGCAGACGCACAGCGCGGTGACGGCCCGGTTCGAACGCACCACGCTGCCGTCGGGCATCTCGATCTCGACCGGCCCCGCGACGAGCACCGGCCCGTCGTCGGTGAGGGTCACCCGGGTGACCCGCTCGGGTCGCGTCGCAGGCTCAGCCATGTCCGCGTCCATTCCCGTTGCGTGCATCCCCGTTGCGCGCTCCCACGACGATGAGCCCCTCGGTCCGCTGGCCGGGCCGGATGAGCCCGCGGGTCTCCAGCATGACCGCTCGCCCGTGCATCACCGGCCCGAACGGCACCGTGCACCGCGCGAGCACCCGGGCGTCGAGACCCGAGGTCTCCAGTGCCGCGACCGTCAGGTCCGCGTCGCAGAGGCCGGAATGCACGATCGGCACATCGCCACGGGGTGCCAGTACGCCGGTCACCTCCGCGCAGACCCGGTCGAGCACAGCGCGCCCGTCGGACCCGCTTCCCTGGCACCGGGCCTTCCGGTGGCGGGGCAGGACGTCGGTCTCGGCCGGGACGTAGGGCGGGTTGGCCACCACGAGGTCGAACCGCCGTCCGGTGACCGGGGTGAACATGTCGCCCTGCCGCACGGACACCGGCAGGCCGTGCAGCCGGCTGTTCAACCAGGTGGCGACCACCGACCTCAGCGACAGGTCCACCGCGGTGGCGGCACCGGCGCGGGCCGCGGCGAGGGCCAACGCCCCGCTGCCGGTCCCGACGTCCAGGACGTCACGGCCGTCGGCGAACCCGCCCCGGCACATCACGTCGGTCACCATCTCGGTGTCGCCCTCCGCCCGGTACGCCCCGGGTGGACGCAGCATCATCACGCCGGGGGGATACCCGGGCCGGGGGCGATCGAACACCGTCGACGCCGGTCAGTTGAGCCCGGCCGCGTTCTTGGCCACCCCGGCGTAGCGGGTCTGTGCGGCCGAGACCACGCCGGAGCGGTTCTTGTGGTTCTCCTCGAACGCGATCATGGCGCGCAGGTCGTCGGCCGTGGACAGGCCGCGGATCGCCGCGATCGCGCTCAGCGTCATCATCTCCTCGTAGTCCTTGACGGGCAGCTCGGCGGCCGTCAGCGTGCCGAGGTCGGTACGGGTCTGGTGGAGGGCTCCGGCGGTCTCGTCGGCACCGTCACGCCGAGCGACCCGCTCGGCGCGCTGCAGGGCCGCGTCACGGCCGGCCATCGCCACCTCGCGGGTGTCCGTGCCCAGGCGGACGGCCCGGTCGGCGAGCTCCTCGGCGGTGCCGCGGGCCGACTCACCTGTGCGCGACACGATGCGCACGGCGCGGTTGACGCGGGCCACCGCGAACCGGGTGGGCAGGCCGACGACCCAGGCCACGCTGCCGGCCACCCGCTGCAGGGGCGTCGGGCTCAGCGCGACCGGGCCGCCCAACGCCTCTTCGGCGAGCACGGTGCCGAGCCACTCGACGGTGGCGGTGTGGGCGGTGACGAGGTCGTCGGCCAGGCGCTCGGCCTCCCGGTGTCCGGTCGCCTGCGCGAGGACTCGCACGTAGCGGGCCCGGTCGAGCACCTGGTGTTGGAGGGCGAGGTCGCCGAGCAGTGCCTCGTCGATGGGCTGGGCCTGCTCGACCGTGCTCTTGACGAACGCGAGGACGCGTCCGATCGCCGGGGTCACGATGTCGGGGAGGGCGTCGAGATCACGCATCTGCTCGGAGATCCGGCGGGCGCGGGCCACCGCGTCGTCGCCGTTCTGGACCAGCTCACGGCGCACGGCGTCGGTACGGGCCTGCGCGACGCGGACGCCCGCGATCTGGATCTCGGTCTTCGTGAGCTGCTCGAGCGCACGGAGCTGGGTGATCAGGGTCTCGGTGTTCAGGACGGAGGCGGTTCGTGTAGCGGCCATGTCATTCGGGTGCCCCGCTCGCCCACCGCGTACGCAGAACTGTGAGGCCGCTCTCCGAACGGGTTCTCCGCACCGGCCGCGACCGGGCCGGATCGCGCGCCCGGGTCGTCCGGACCCGTGGCCCGGACGATCACCGCGGCGATCCGGGCCGGTGCGTGCGCTCCTCCGATGCCTGGTCGGCGGCCCGGTGCTCGTCGAGTCGGGCCCGGACCCTGGCCAGATGGGTGGCCGTCGCGGCCGCGGCCCGTGCCGAGTCCTTCGCCGTCGCCGCGGCGGTCCGGGCCGTCGCGGCCGCGGCCCGTTCCCGGGCGCGGGCGGCGTCCAGCTCGGTGGTCAGCACCGCGACGTGGTCCCGGGCGGCGCTGTGGGCGGCCTCGGCGTCACCGCGGGCCGCCTCGTCGTCCTCGTGGCGCTCCCGGGCCGCGGTCTCCTCCTGTTCGGCGTCGGCCACCGCCCGCTCGCGTCCCGCCCGCTCGCGTCCCGCGCGTTCGCGGTTGCGGCGTTCCCGGTCGGCCCGTTCCTGTTCCGCACGACGGCGGTCGGCCCGTTCCTGCTCGGCCCGTTCCTGCCCCTTCCCGGGGCCGTCCTGTTCCGCGCCGCTCCGTTCCGCACTGTCCGGTTGGGTGCCGTCCTGTTCGATGCCGTCCTGTTCGGCGCCGTCCTGTTCGGCGCCGTCGGCACCGGGCCCGCCGTGCCCGTGCCCCGTGTCGGTGTCGGGGAAGGACCGCGGACGGGCGGTCGCCTCCCGTCGCGCCGGGACCGCGTCGGGATCGGCGGGTCCGAACCCGCTGTAGCTGACGGTCCGCGTCAGCCGTCCCGACCGCACCTCGTCGGCGACGGCCGGGTCCGCGAGCGCGGCCTCGAGGATCCCCGCCAGGTCGCGCAGCATCGGGTCGGTCGCGGAGTCCCCGGCCTCCCGCGCCAGCCGTCCGGCCTCACGGGCCATCGCGGCCACGAGCCGGTTGCGCTGCGAGGACAGGGCCCGCAGCGTGGCGCCGTCGAGGGTGCGCTGCGCGTCGGCGAGATCGGTGGCCAGCGCGAGCAGCCCGTCGAGCTGCTCGGTGCGGCGGGTGGCGAGCAGGTTGGCCAGCCATGCCGCCCGGGTCGGTCTGCGCAGCCTGCCGACGGCCCGGGCCAGCTGCGGGTCACCGTCGGAACGGGCCCGCGTCACGGCGTCGTCGCGAGCCGGGACGAACTCGTCGGGCCGCAGTGCGTAGAGATGCTCGGCGACGGCGTCGAGACCGTCGGCACTCGTCCTGTCCGGCACGGGTGAATCGTAGGGCGAGACGACGCCGACGCTCCCCTTCTACGACCGACGCTCCCGGTCGACGGGGAGCGCGGCCTCGATCGGGGGGCACGACCCACGACATCTAGCAGCTTGCTCGCCGACGCCTCCTGCCCGGTGCGCAGCGTCGGCACGCGGATCAGCGGCTTCCGGTCCACGCCGGCACTCACGGCGTGGACCGGCGTGCTGAGCGCGTCGGGGGTTCGGTTCTCATCGCGCGAATCATGCCGCTGCCGCGTCGGAGCGGAGACCCGGAGACCCGGGGCGCCGGCCTGCGGGTTGCCGCCACCGGGATCGGTGCTGAACGCGATGTGGCGCAGGACCTCCACGCCCCCGGCGGGCATCTTGGCAGGATAGGGCGGTGATCACGTCACGGCTCGACCCCGACCCTCCGATCGAGGGGCACCTGCTGGACCGGTTGCGCCCCGCGCTGGCCGTCGAGGCGGAGCAGCGCCTCGGGCGGGCGGAGGCGGTCGCGTTCCTCGCCCGGCTCGACCTCTGGTTCGCCGACATCCACGGTCCGCTCGCCGCCCTGTACGGCCACCGGCGCGATGCGGACGCGCTGGTGGAGCAGCTCGTCCGCCTCGCGCTGGCGGCCGTCGGGGAGCGACCGGTCGAGCTGCGGGAGCTGGACCGCCGACGCGAGATCGACCCGCACTGGTTCCAGCATCAGCGGATGGTCGGCTACGTCGCCTACACCGACCGTTTCGCCGGCACCCTGGACGCGATCACCGGGCGGCTGGACCACCTCGACGAGCTGGGTGTCACCTACCTGCACCTCATGCCGGTGCTCGCACCCCGTGAGGGCGAGAACGACGGTGGCTACGCGGTGGCCGACTACCGGGCCGTCGACCCGCGCCTGGGGACGATGGACGACCTCGAGGACCTGGCCGGGGCCCTGCGGCGGCGGGGCATGAGCCTGTGTATCGACCTCGTGCTCAACCACACCGCCCGCGAGCACACCTGGGCGCGCGGCTGGCTGGCCGGCGACCCGGAGTACGCGGGGTTCTACCTGTCGTTCCCCGACCGGACGATGCCCGACGCCTACGAGGCGACGGTCGTGGACGTCTTCCCCGACCGTGCGCCCGGTTCGTTCACCTGGGTGCCCGGTGCAGGCGCGAACGGGGCCGGCGCGAACGGGGCCGGAGCCTGGGTGTGGACCACGTTCCTGGAGTACCAGTGGGACCTCGACTACACCAACCCGCGCGTGTTCACCGCGATGCTCGACACCATCCTGTTTCTCGCGAACCGCGGGGTGGAGATCTTCCGGATGGACGCGGTGCCGTTCATGGGCAAGCGCATGGGCACCAGCTGCACGAACCAGCCCGAGGTGCACGACCTCGCCCAGGCACTGCACGCGCTCACCAAGCTGGCCGCGCCGGCCACGGTGTTCAAGGCCGAGGCGATCGTCGGGCCCGACGACCTGGTCGCCTATCTGGGGGGGCACGCGCGGTACCGCCCGGAGTGCGAGCTGGCCTACCACAACCAGCTGATGGTGATGCTGTGGTCGAGCCTCGCGACGAAGGACGCCCGGCTCGCCGTCCGGTCGCTGGGGCGGTTGCGCCCGATCCCGGAGGGGACGTCCTGGGCCACCTACGTGCGCTGCCACGACGACATCGGCTGGGCGGTGAGCGACCAGGACGCGTGGGCCGTCGGCTACGACCCGGGGGCCCACCGGGACTTCCTCAACGCGTTCTACTCCGGACGGTTCCCGGCGTCCTTCGCCCGGGGCGCGTTGTTCGGCGCGAACCCGGAGACCGGTGACGCCCGGATCTCCGGCTCGGCCGCGGCGCTGTGCGGGATCGGTGGTGACGATCCGCACGCCCTCGACTGGGGGATCCGGCGGCTCGTGCTGCTGCACGCGGTGACCTACGCCTGGGGTGGGGTGCCGCTGCTCTACATGGGTGACGAGCTGGCGCAGGGCAACGACGTGAGCTACCTCGGGGACCCCGCGCTGGCCGGGGACAACCGCTGGATGCACCGCCCGTACTTCGACGAGGCCGCGGCGGCGCGCCGCTACGACCCGGCCACCGTCGAGGGCCGGGTGTTCGGGTGGATGCGCGCCCTCGGCGCCGCGCGCCGGGAGCTGCCCGCTCTGCACGCGGCAGGCGAGGGCGGGGTGCTGGAGGTCGACTCCCCGCACGTGCTCGCCTGGCGCCGCCGCCACCCGCGCAGCGGCTGGTTCGTCGGGCTCGTCAACTTCGCCGAGCACACGGTGTCGATCGACGCGCACGCCCTCGACGGCCTCGGCGAGCTGCCCACGGTGCTGTCCAGCGACGGGCCCCTGCAGGCCCGCGGCGGCCGCCTCCACCTGCCCTGCCTGGGCTTCGTGTGGCTGGCCGAGCCCTGACCCGACCCGGTCAGTGCTGCTGCTGGGCCAGGCGTTGCCCGATCACGGTCTGCAGGCGGGTCAGGCCGGACGGTTCCAGCGTGCCGACCTGGCTCTCCAGCTGGCGCAGGAGGTGGGGGTCGGTGACGCCGGACTCGGAGGACTGGATCAGCACCGTGCCGGCGCCGGTGAAGTCGAACTGTCGTTCCTCACCGGACTGGACGCCGAGCACCCCCATCGCGGAGGACAGGAACCCGGTCATCCAACGTGCGTCGTAGTGGTGTGCCGGCGACGGGCAGTCGGCCCACCCGACCAGCGCCTGCGGATCCACCCGGATCGGCGGTTCTGCGAAGATCACCGGCCCGGAGCTCGACGCGAGGAACTTCCCCGACCCGATCAGCGTCAGGAAGCCGGGGACGATCGACTGCTTGAGGTCCAGGGTCGCGTCGAAGGCCAGCAGGTTGGCCGCGCGCAGCGTCAGGTTGCCGGAATCGAGGTCGTAGCTGTTGATGTCGTAACCGCGGTCGCCCAGGATCAGGTGCCCGGTTCCTGAGACCACCACCCAGTCGCGGGTGTAGAGCGGCGCGGAGAAGCGCTCGGCCACGACGCCGCCGATGCTCGCCGAGGACAGCGGCTCGAACCGGATGCCCGACCCCTGCGGTGCCGGGTAGTAGGCGATCATCCGGCCCGTCTGCATGAACAGCCGGTCGTCCAGTCGCACGCAGTAGGCGTAGTGGTTGCCGGGGATGTTGTCGTTGTCGGGCAGCGTCTGCGGGTTGAGAGGGATCATCGCTGTCTCAGACCTTCTGCTCGGACGCCTGGACGTACACGGTGCCGTGACCGGTGAGCTTGAGCTGGATCGCCTCGCCCGAGCCGCGGCCCACCGCGTCACGCCAGCCGACCGATGCGGAGACCTCGACGTCCACCTGCCCGACGTGGGCGACGTAGGCCTGCGGGTCGACCGCGGTCGGACGGGCGCCGGTGACGGGGATCGCGATCGTGCCGCCGTGCGACATGACCGCGACCGAGCCGTACCCGTGCAGTTGGGTGGTGAACAGGCCCTGCCCGCTCACCGCGCCCCGGACCGCCCCTCGGATGCCGCCCTGCTGGCCGAGGAACACCACTGTGGACTGCAGCGAGGCGTCGTGGGCGACCAGCCGGTCGGCCTCCACCGACAGCGGGCCGGAGCCGTCGAGCTCGATGATGGTGAGGTAGAGACCGCGGAATCCGTAGTGGACGGTGCCGGTGCCCTGGGCGACCATCATCGCGACGTGCTCACCCGCGACCATCCGACCGACCCTGCCGCCGGCGCCGCCCGGTCCGGTGTGGACGGGGGCGAAGCCGACGTCACCGGTGTAGGCGAGCATCGCGCCGCGGCGGGCCAGTATCTCCCGGCCCGGGGCCACGGCCGTGGCGACGACCTTGCCGTTGATCTGCTCGAAGGCCATGCCTCAGCGCTCCTCGGGCTGGATGTAGACCACACCGCTGCCGTCGAAGCGCAGGGAGAACGCCTCACCGGAGCTCTCGCCGATCAGGTTGCGCCACGACACGTCGGTGACGAAGGTCTGGTTGAGTCGGCCCTGGCTGGCGATGAACGCCTGCGGGTCCACCACCAGCGGGAACTGCGGGGACACCTCCAGCGCGATCGGTGGCCCGCCCGCCGACAGCAACGCGACGGTACCCATCCCGGTGACGGTCGTGGTGAACAGCCCCTGCCCCGACGACGCCCCGCGCAGCCCGGCGAACGCGACGTCGGTCTTCAGCTTGTCGGACAGGGCGAGCAGCTGTTCGGACTCCACCTTGAGGGTGTCGCCGGCGATCTCCATGAGCAGGATCTCCATGGCGTCCTTGGCGAACCACACGGTGCCCTGCCCGGAGCACTGCATGAGCGACACCGACTCACCGGTGGCCCGGCGCTTCAGCCCGGCCATCAGGCCGTCGCCGCCGCCCATCCCCGCATTCTTGAATTTCACATCACCGGTGTAGGCGATCATCGCTCCCGTGGCGGCGCGTACCGCGTCGTCGTGGAGATCGATCTCCAGCACCCGCGACCCGTTGAGCCGGAACGCCTGCATGCCGCCGACTATGGCACAAGATCGACGGGACGGGTGGGAGCGGCCAGGATTGCGGTCATGACCACCGTGCGAACCGTCCACACCGCCGACCTCGACGGTGGCGTGCTGGCCGCCGCCCACTCCCTGCTCGTCGAGGTGTTCGACGGGGACTTCACCGTCGAGGACTGGCAGAACTCGCTCGGTGGTGTGCACGCCCTGCTCTGGGACGGTGCCGAGCTGATCGGGCACGGCTCGGTGGTGCAGCGCCGCCTGCTGCACGGCGGACGGGCGCTGCGGACCGGCTACGTCGAAGGTATGGGGGTCCGGGCGGACCGGCGCGGGCGTGGGCACGCCGCCGCGCTGATGGGCGGGCTGGAGCGGGTCGTGCGGCGCGCGCACGACCTGGGTGCGCTGGGAGCGACGGAGGAGGCGCTCGGCTTCTACGCGGCGCGCGGTTGGGAGGTCTGGACCGGGCCGACGTCGGCGCTCACCCCCGCCGGGATCGTCCGCACCGAGGACGAGGACGGCGCCATCCTGGTCCTGCCCGGTGCGGTCCCGCTGGACCTGGCGGGCGGACTCACGTGCGACTGGCGCGACGGCGAGGTCTGGTAGGTCGCGCGACGCGTCTCGGTGGTCACCCGGACGCCCGTGGGCTCTCGGGGAGGGGGAGGTGATCGTGTGGGGACACGGCTTGCGGGTGTGGCGGTCCATCTGCCGGAGCGACGGGTGAGCAGCGCGGACGTCGAGGGCCGGGTCGGGGCGACGAGCGCGGCGTTCACCCCGCCGCCCGGGCTGATCAGGCGGCTCACCGGCATCGAGTCGCGGCACATGATGGACGACGACGAACAGGCCTCCGAACTGGCCGTCGCTGCCGCGCGCAAGCTGCTGGCCGACACCGGCACGCCCGTCGAGGAGATCGATCTGCTGATCTTCGCCTCGGCCAGCCAGGACATGGTCGAACCCGCCACGGCGCACATCGTCGCGGCGAAACTGAAGCTCACCTGCCCGGTGATGGACGTCAAGAACGCGTGCAACAGCGTCCTCAACGGCATCGAGGTGGCCGATGCGCTGATCACGTCCGGTCGTTACCGACAGGTGCTGGTCGTCAGCGGGGAGGCCCCGTCGAGGGCCGTGCGCCGGGGCGTGGGCTCGCTGGCCGGCCAACTGCGCGCGTTTCCCGGCTACACCCTGTCGGACGGGGGCGCGGCGATGCTGCTGACCGCGGACGCCCCGCCGGGCACGGGCGTGCTGGCCACGGCGTTCACGGCCGACTCGTGGCACTGGGAGGCCGGCACGCTCGCCGCCGGCGGGTCGCGCCATCCCCGTGAGGTCGAGCACACCTACTTCGCCATGGACGGCGCGCGGCTCAAAGTGGCGTTCCTCGCCGTCGGCACCGGGATCCTCGACCCGACGCTCACCCGGTTGGGCCTGGGGTGGACCGATTTAGCCGTCGTCGGGGTGCACCAGGTGTCGCTGCCCTACGTCGAGGTCTTCGCCGAACGGGCCGGGGTCCCGGCCGGCCGGCTCGTGATCACCGTGGCCGAGCACGGCAACGTCGCGTCGGTGAGCCTGCCGCTGCAGCTCGCGACCGCCGCGGCGCACGGCCGCTGCGGGCCGGGGGACCTGGTCGCGCTCGTCGGGTTGGCCGGCGGGGTCAGCCCGGGCATCGCGGTGCTCGGGCTGTGAGGGGCGCAGGCGGCGCGGCGCTGGCGGTCGTCGTCCCGGCCGTTCGACGAGGCCGCGGGCATCGGAGCGACGCTCGACGCGCCGGCCGCGCAGCGGGACCCGGACTTCGCGCTGGTCGTGGTGGACAACGCCTCGACCGACGCCACGGCCGACGTGGTCACCCGGTTCGCCGCGGCCCACCCGGCCATGCGGATCGAGATCGTGTCCGAGCCGCAACGCGGGACGGGTGCGGCCGCCGACACCGGCATGCGTGTCGCGGTCCGGGGTGGCGCCACCCACCTCGCCCGCACCGACGCCGACTGCGTGCCCGCGCCGGACTGGACCTCCCGCATCTCCTCGGCGTTCACCGACGGCCTGGAGCTCGTGTGCGGCCGCCTGCTTCCCCGCACCGACGAGGGCCTCGCCCCGTGGCGGCGCGGGGCGCTCGTGGGCGCCGTCGCGGTGGCGTCGACGTTCGGCCGCTACCGCCCGGGCAACCGCATCGCCGGGGCCCGCGGCCCGTACGTGATGGCGGCCGGGTCGCCGGCGCCGGGGATCTCCTCGGCTCGCCGTTGCCGGGTGTCGGGGTGCGGATCACCGACGGGGGCGAGCTGGTCGTGTGGGGGCCGAATCTCGCTCGCGGCCACCTCGGCCGGGAGCCGATGACCGAACACGTCACCGGCGACCTCGCCCGGCTCGACGGCGGGCGGATCGTGCTGACGGGCCGGTCCAAGGACATGATCATCCGTGGCACGGTGAACATCCATCCGGGCCTGCACGAGCCCGTGATCACCCGGCTGCCCGGTGTGGCTGCGGCACTCCTGATCAGGGTGCCCGACGCGATCGGCGACGAGCGGGTCGGGCTCGCGCTCGTGCCCGCCCCCGACGCCGCACCGGGGCTCGTCGACCGGGTGGCGGTGGCTGTGCCCAGAGTGATCGACGCGTCCGCGCTGCCCGACGAGATCGTGTCGATCGACGCCGTTCCGGTCGCCGGGCGAACCCGCAAGCCGGACCGGGCCGCACTGAGAGCCCGACTCGCGCGCACGGAAACCCCGACTCGCGACGTCGTGCGCGCGTTGCTGGGCGCACGGGGGCTCGAGGTGCGCGTCAGGTACGTGCCGGTCCGGGTGGCGTGGGCGGTCGCCGGGGGAGGACGGTCGAGCCGCTATGCGGTGAGCCACCTAGGGTACGAGCGCACGCTCGACCTCACCGCGGGGCGCGAACGCCTCGGCCTCGACCCGGCACCGACCTCCGTGGCCGGCGCGGGCGACTGGTAGCCGGGCGGTTCTCGGCGAACTGTGTTTCGGACTGCTACAGATGGAGGAAACCCCTGTCATGACCGACGCCCCCGGGCACATCGAGTTCGTGCACCGCCGCTGGCCCGCCGATCCCGGGCAACTGGCGGTGATCCGTCATGAGCTGGCAGGCTGGCTCGCCCCCCTGCGGCTCACCGAGGCCGAGACCGCCGACGTCGTACTCGCGGTCGACGAGGCCGCCGCCAACGCGGTGCGCCACGCGTACGGCGCGGGTGGGGACGGCGCGGGTGGGGTTGCCACGGGTGGGGTCGTCGAGCTGACGCTGTGGACCGAGCCCGGCACCCTGTGCATCGAGATCGTCGACCACGGCAACTGGCAGCCGCCCGCCGAGAACCCGTCCAACGGCGGCCGCGGCATCCCGCTCATGAGCAGGATGTCGGAGTCCGTGCTGATCCACCACGACCAGCGCGGCAGCCGCGTGCTCCTGCGTCATCACGTTCCCGGGGTGGACGTGGCGTAGCCACAGCGGTCCGCGCCTCCGGCGGCTCTCACCAGGCCTGAACCCGTGGGCGACGGCGGGGGGTGGCATCTCTCACCCGTGCCGGGCGGGCGGGGACGGCCGCCGAGGAGGATCGTCGACCGGTGACCACCGAGGCCGGCGCCGGTGTGGGGTAGCGCGGACGGCTGCGGCTCCTGCAGCTCGCCGCCCTCGTCAGTACCTGTGACCGCTTCGCCCTCGCCCCGCTGCTGGTCGTGATCGGCGTGGATCTGGGGGCCCCGCTCGCGGCCGTGGCCGGGGTGGCCAGCGGGTACTTCCTGGCCTACGGCGTGATGCAGCCGGTGTGGGGCATGGTCAGCGACCGGATCGGGCGGGTCCGCGTGATGCGGCTGGCCCTGCTCGGCGCGGCGCTGGCGGGCGTCGGGTCCGCCGTGGCCCCGAACCTGCTGGTCCTGGGCGTCACCCGGGTCGTCGCCGGTGCCTGCTTCGCTGCCCTGATCCCGGCGACCCTGGTCTACGTGGGTGACATGTGGCCTGCCGAGGTGCGCCGGCGGCCCCTCTCCGACGTGCTCGCGGCGTCCTCGCTCGGGGTCGCCACGGCTACGGCCGGGGCCGGGCTGCTCGCCGACCTCGTCGGCTGGCGGGCGGTCCCCGCCCTGTCGGCCGTGGCGGGCGCGGGCCTGTGGTTCGCACTCCCCGGCTGCCCGAACCCGACCGCGAGACGGTCACGGGCAACCCGTTGCGATCGGTCCGCCGGGTGTTCGGGACGCGGTGGGGACCTGTCGTGCTGGCGCTCGCGTTCGTCGAAGGTGTCGTGGTGCTGGGCGTGCTCGTCCACCTCGCTCCCGCGGTGCAGGCCCTCGGTTCGACCGCCGCCGTGGCCGGGGCCGTGGCCGCGTCGTTCGGCGTCGGGGCGCTGGGTTGGTCGCGACTGGTGCGCCTGCGGGTCGGACGTACGTCTCCGGCCGGGCTCGCGGCCACCGGCGGGGGCTTCCTCGTCGCGGCGTGGGCCGCGCCGGCCGTCACCGTGAACATCGCGACGATCACAGCCGCCGGGTTCCTCCTCGGTGGCTCCTGGGCGTTCCTGCACTCCACGCTGCAAAGTTGGGCCACCGAGGTGGTGGCGGGCGAGCGTGCGACGTCGGTGGCCCTGTTCGCGGCGATGCTGTTCCTGGGCAGTGCGGCGGGGACGGCCGCGGCCGGCCCGCTCGCCGAGGCGGGGGCATACGGCCCGATCTTCCAGGCAGCGGTGCTCGGGTCGATCCCGCTGGCTCTCGTCGCCGTCTTCGCCCGCGCCCGCTACGCGCGGCGCGCCGGATAGCGCCATTCAGCGGCGCGGCCCTGTTTCCTGCGGCCCGCACCGGTCGCACTCCCGGCGTGCGGGCCCGAGTCGGGAGAGAACTGTACGGACCATCGAAGAAGTTCGCCGGTTCGCTCGATCGAGTGGTCACCTCGTGGGTCGCGGGCTCGTTATGCGACGGGGACCGCGCAGCTCTGCCGTTCCCCGTGTCTCCTGCCCCGAGGCCGGTTTCCCCCACTCCGGTCCGGGCCGCACATCGGATCGAGGAGAATCGGTGTCGAAGCGGTTCGGCCCGGCGTCGGTCGAGAACTCCGAGGAACCCCCCGCGGCGCCGAGAACAAGGTCGACCCCGCTGTTTCCGGCACAACGCGGGTATCGAGGTCCCCGCGATGGCAGGCGTCGGCGACCTCGGCATGTCAGGGGTCCGCGCAGCGCGTTCCTTACCGGCCGAGGGCGGCGTGCCCTTCGTCGACCGGAGCTGTGACCATGTGCCCGTGACTCCGACCGTGACGCCCGCTACCCGTCGTGACGAGCCCCGCCGCGCACTGCGCCGGGATCTGTCGGCCGTCGGGGCCGGAGCGGTTCTGGTGCTGGTGGCGGCGTTGGTCGGCCAGCACCTCATCCGTGCCGGCCAGGACATCATCCTCGGGTTCCCGCCGCTGCTCGCCGCATGGGCGCCGCACCTCGGCCCGGGCACGCCGTTCGCTTTGATCATCGCCGGGCTGGTGGTGGCCTACGGTCCCGCGCTCGCCCAGCGGCTGCCGTGGCGCCCGCTGCTGCTGGTGTCGTGGGCCGCCGCCACCGTGTGGACCTCGGCGCTCGCGATGGTCGACGGCTGGCAGGACGGTGTCGTCGCCCGGTTGACGAGCGACCAGGAGTACCTCTCGGACGTCGGGAAGGTCACCGACATCCCCGCGATGCTGGCAACGTTCACCGACTTCATCCTCACCGACCAGCCCGTCCACTGGGCCACCCACGTCGGGGCCCACCCACCGGGGGTGTTGCTGCTGTTCGTGTGGCTCGACCGGATCGGGCTCGGCGGCGGTGGCCCGGCCGGGGTCGCCGTGATCGTCGTGGGTGCCTCCGCCTGCGCCGCGGTCGCCGTGACGTTGCGCGCGCTCGGCTCCGAGGACGTCGCCCGCAGGGTGCTCCCGTTCTCCGTGCTCTTCCCGGGGGCGGTGTGGGTCGGGGTGTCGGCCGACGGGATGTTCGCGGCCGTGCTGGCCTGGGGCGTGGCGCTGCTGGCCATCGGGACGACCGTGCGCGCCGGGGGCCCGGGGCGCAGGCGCGGTGCGTGTCCCGACGGCGCCGACCTCGCGGCGCTCGCCGGAGGCCTCCTGTTGGGGTACTGCCTGTACCTGTCCTACGGGCTGGTGCTCGGCGGGGTCGTGCCACTGGCGGTACTGGCCGCCAGCGGCGCAGGCACGGCACGTAACGGCGTGACGGTGCGGCCGTGGCGGGCCATGCTGTTCGCAGCCCTCGGGGTGCTCGCGGTGGCCGCCGCGTTCACCGTCGCCGGATTCTGGTGGTTCACCGGCTTCGAGTACCTCATGGTCATCTACCCGGACAGCGCGGCGCGGAACCGTCCCTACGAGTACTTCGTCTGGGCCAACCTCGCCGCACTGGTGCTCGCGACCGGACCCGCCGTGCTGGCGGGACTGCGCCGCCTCGCCGCGCACCCCCGTGCGCTTCCCGCCTCGGCCGCCCTGCTGGTCGCCGCCGGTGCCCTCGCCGTGCTCGCCGCAGACGTGTCCGGGCTCAGCAAGGCCGAGGTCGAGCGCATCTGGCTGCCGTTCGGGGTGTGGCTCGTCGTCTCGGCGGCGCTGCTACCCGGACGTCAGGCGCGGGGTTGGTTGGCGGCGCAGGCGGGTCTGGCACTGGCCGTCAACCACCTCCTGATCACGGTGTGGTGACCGCGCGGAGGGGCAGCGCACTCAGGCGCTGATCCCGTCCGACCCCGGGTGCTCCTGGTACCGCGTGCCGGACCCGCCGCAGCGCAGCGACGCGACGGCGGTGCCGGTCGACCTGAACTTGTTGTGGTCGTGCACGAGCCCGTCGGCGGTGACGTGCTTGAGCTGTCGGCAGTCGTCGCAGGTGCCGTAGTGCGGGTGGAGGCGAACGGTGTCGTCGTCCGTCACTGTGTGACCTCGTCTCGATACGGCGCGGGAGCGCTGTGTCCGAAGGGGGCGTCGATGCCGGGAGCGGAAACCGTACCCGGTCTCGCGAGCGGGTCGTGCCACCCCGCCGCGCGACGGCCGGCCGGGGTACCCCCGTATCTTTCGGCCCCCGGCCCGGGTCGGCGGCCGGCCCCGATCGGGTCGAGCGCCCTGCGGCGCCGCGCGGCGAGCGGGCGCCCCGCGGCATCTGCCACCAGGTCCGATGCCACCAGGTCCGATGCCACCGGGTCCGATGCCACCAGGTCCGCGTGACCTGCCGCGGACGGCAGGCACGGTCGGATCAGTGGTTCTGGTGGTAGGCCTCCAGCACGTTCGAAGGGATGCGGCCGCGCTCGGAGATCTTCATCCCCTGCTGCTGGGCCCATTCGCGAATGGCCTGGTTCTGCTCGCGGTCGGTGCCCGGGCGGGACACCGGTGCGGCGCTCGGAGAGTTGCGGCGGCCCCCGGTGCGGCGGGCCGCGGAAACGAAGGGGGCGAGCACCTCCCGCAATCTCGTGCCATTGGCCGTGGAGAGGTCGATCTCGTAGGAGCGGCCGTCCACCGCGAACTCGACCTGCTCCTCGGCCTCGCTGCCGTTGATGTCGTCGATCAGGGTGAAGGTCGTCTGCTTCGCCACGTGTTCTGCCTTTCCGCGGATGTCACGGCGCGCCGGAGATCCTTCGGTGGGCACCGAGCGATTCCGGGTCCGAACGGGGGAGGGGATCTATTTACGAGACCGATAATAAGGGAACGGACCACCCATTGTCGATCTGGCCGGGAACGTCCGTTGTGCCGCGCCGTCGCGCCGCCGGTCGGATCCGTGTGAGGTCGCCGGTCAATCCCGCCGAATGGGAGCTCCGGGCCGGAGGATCGAGCCGTCCGGGCGATGGGCGACCACCAGTCCTGTACCGATGTGTGGGCACCGGCATCGACACGCTCACCCGGCCGGGGGACCACGAGCCGCACACCGGCCGCCGCGGCCGCGGCACGGAGCCGGTCCGCGGGTTCGGACCAGCGGTGGAAACCGAGGTTGAACGTGGCCCAGTGGACGGGCACGAGGAGCCCGCCGTCGCGGGCGAGGTCACCGTGGGCGCGGACCGCCTCCTCCGGGGTCATGTGGATCTCGGGCCACTGGTCGGAGTACGCCCCGACCGGGAGCACCGTGAGGTCGAACGGACCCCAGGCGGCGGCGATGTCGGCGAAGGCCGTGGTCCAGCCCGTGTCGCCGCCGAAGTAGACGCGGTGGGAGGGCCCCGTGACCGCCCACGACGACCACTGGGTGGTGTTGCGCGTCAGCCCGCGGCCGGAGAAGTGCCGGGCCTCGGTGCACGTGACGGTGAGCTCGCCGATCGTGGTCGAGCCGCCCCAGTCGAGCTCGACGATCCGATGCTCCGGGACGCCCCAGCTGCGCAGGTGCTCGCCGATCCCCATCGGCACGAGGAACGGCGCGGGGGTCAGGTCGAGCAGCGCCCGGACCGTCGGCATGTCGAGATGGTCGTAGTGGTCGTGGGAGATCACCACCGCGTCGATCGCCGGCAGCGCCGCGAGCGGCAGGGGGACGGGGTGCAGACGTCGCGGCCCGACGAGGCGGGAGGGGGAGACGCGGTCGGCCCACACGGGGTCGGCGAGCACACGGTGCCCGTCGATCTCGACGAGCACGCTGGAGTGGCCGAACCACGTGATCGCCAGCGGGGATGCGGGCCCGAACGGGGTGGCTGCGGCCAACGGCACCGGCCGTGCTGGCCGGCCGGTGCGCCTGCGCAGCAGCAGGGCGCGAAGCACGGCGGACGAGCCGACCGGGCGCAGCGCCGCTCCCGGTTCGGTGTTGCGGAACCGCCCGGCGACGGCATGCGGCGAGCGCGCGGCGGCCGCCCGCAGGTCGTCGGGGCGGGCGCCCATCGCGCGCGGGATGCCGTGGGCGGCCCCGGCGAGCAGGGCGGCACCGCCGACGAGGGCCATCGGGCCGAGTGCCCGGGTGAGGACGGGGACACGGACGCGGGGGACACGGACGCGGGGGACACGGACGCGGGGGGAACGCACGGCAGAAGCGTAGGAGCCTCGACACGGGCTCCGGCCGGGCGGCCCGTGCGGTGGTGGGACTGGGTCGGG
>Ga0209591_10000388_pt1 | contig 57566 bp, 38 predicted proteins | sample MAT01_FD_187207 | JGI IMG/M metagenome (GOLD analysis project Ga0209591, IMG submission 187207) | Freshwater microbial communities from Lake Fryxell liftoff mats and glacier meltwater in Antarctica - MAT-01 (SPAdes) (version 2) | ecosystem: Environmental > Aquatic > Freshwater > Ice > Liftoff...
AACGTTCTTCCTTCTAAAAGCTCCGTAGGAGCGGCATCTTCCCCCCAATCCCTCCATGCAACGTTCTTCCTTCTAAAAGCTCCGTAGGAGCGGCATCTTACTACTTATGCACAAATCTCCTTTCACGTAAAATATTTTCATCTGCAAAAGAGGATAAAGCGCCCGCCTCGTGAGTGAGTTTTTGAGGGCACGAAAGGCTGATTTTTAGAGGTTCTTAAATTCAATAATTGTAACTACAGAAGCAAATACTTTTACGAGCCAACTGTGATAAGAAAGGTAGTCTTTTTTGGGGTTCCATTAAATAAGCTCGCTAACACTTTTCGCTATGTTCTGCGCGATTTTATCTGTAGGCAGGTCATTGGCGTCAACCCCAAATGGTTCTTCTATTTCTTCTGCAATAATCTCAAGAGAAACGAGAACGTAAAATATGAGAGTTACCACAGGTGCTACCCAATATCCCAGATTAATAACCAATCCGAAGGGAAGGGTCATCACATATAAAAAGATGAATTTTTTAAGAAATATGTTGTAAGAAAAGGGGATGGGTGTATTTTTTATTCTTTCGCATGCTCCGCAGATGTCGGTGAATGATTGAAGTTCAGGATTAAGAAATAACAGATGATCGCCGGTTATTTTATTTTCATTTCTCAAGTCAACAGTTCTTTTGATAATCATTCCGGCGATTTGATTGGGAACATGTTTATCACTTCTAATATGTTTCCAGAGTGAATCTTCGCCATCATACATTTCATAGGCTAATTCAGAAGACTTCAAATGTTTGCTCAATGCGGTGGCATAGCTACTAATTGAAATTCTGAAGAAGTTTCGATTTTCAAGGTCTGAAGTTGGAAGAATGCTCGACATTTTCATGGCGAGGTTGCGACTATTGTTCACCAATGCACCCCAGAGTTTACGGCCTTCCCACCAACGATCATAAGCCGTATTGGTTCGAAATACCAAGAGCATGGATATGGCAAATCCCAAGAGGGTATGCAATATCGGCAAGTTTTTGATCTTGTTGTTTTCCGAAAGTCTCAGAAAGTCCTGTTCGAGCCAGGCTACCACTATGGAATATATCATGATGGCCACAAGCATAGGCATCAATCGTCGCACAGTATCGGCCTTATGAATTCTAAAAACAAAGGAGAACCATTCCTTAGGGTTGTAGTTGATCATTAATGGGATTCTTGAAGAAGTGCAAAAATGCACCTAATACCAATGCTGCTTATAAAATAGTCCAAACAATTTTATGTGTATGTAGTGGTAAATACCGTTAGAGCAAGTTTTAAAAGCCAATGGAGTGAAACAGTATGGGGCTTTTAGAGATACCTAAACGGTATAATTCTGACCAAAAGTATTTTTCTGTCGCACAAAAGATTTGGGAGAGATGTCTTCCTATTGGACCTCTATAAACAATGGGAGCAACAAATTATGCTTTCTCTATGGATTTGAACCATTTTGTGATCAAAAGAAAAACAAAGAATGATACAAAAAAGAGGACCAAAAAGATTTGGCTTCCCCGATTCAAATTTGAAATATTACCCTGCGAAACAGGAACAAAAATGGCGTGATAAAGCACGATGACCGGAATAAAAAGTCCGAGTATTGCGAATTGTATTTGGCGCGATGTAAGCTTGCAGAAAATGAGCCACTGCAAAAAGAATCCTGCAGCAACAGGTGTCCAAAAGTAATACATCAAATTGGAGAATGGCAGATGGAGGGCATTTGCTATTAGAGCCAAATATGACAAAATGATGAATAAGATAATTAAACCAAAAGGGTAGTATGCCTTTTTGTTTTTCCAATTTTCCAGATCAAGAATTGTTTGTCCCATCTCTTTTTCTAAATTTTACAGAACGGACACCTGCCATTTTTTATTCAAACCTTTTCAAGTTGTTACTTGAGAAATCCCACTCAGGTGTTTCCAAAGTTCCGTCTTGAGGTATTTGATACCATGGAGAAATATTGGGGTCATGAGTGTTTTTGAGTATCTGTATTTCTTGAGCAGGCATGTAGCTTTGAGCGAGTATAAAGATTTTTTCTCCTGTTACAGAGTGCACAGCCAAATCTACTAATATTATGGCATGTCCGGGAGAACCTCCTAGAATGAACACGTCGCCAACATTGAGTTTGTCGATATTTATTTCTTTGAGTTCTTTGGATAAAGATAAGGTGCCGGCATAAGTAAAGACTTTTTCGAGATACTTCCAAAAGGAAGCATAGCTCGTATCAAGAGAACTTGAATTCGTCCAGCTAACCTTGTTGCCCTCTACCGCTATTCTTTTACCTGATCGCCAAAGGCTGTATTTCGCCTCAAAACCATTCGTAAAGTGGAAGTTTATTTCGTCGAATCTCCTTTTCTCGAATAAGTATTCTGCTCTTAATCGAATTATGGCATCAGCACATTGATGCAAATCTTTGTTTCCGATTTTCATGTCTACAACAGCGACATGGGCATTTTGATTGTCTTTTTCGGAACCATTGTACAATTTAACCGCACTCCCAGCTTCTTTCAGCGGAAGAGATCGAAGCCAATGTGAAAAGGATGATGTATCAACGATCGTTCTTGTGAAATTATTGGGTGGTTCAAATCTCGAAGCAATTGTTTTAGCAGAATTATTCTCAACCTTGAGCCGGACTTCTGTTTTTGTTTCCGATTCTAGACCGCTTGTAGAGAGAAACAAACAGAAAGACACAAAAATGGCAAATTGATAAATTTTCATTAGAGGACAACGCCATCAATATATATTTATTACACTAGGAAGCAAGTGTACACTAATCGTATTATATGTATTAGATTTTATAACAAAACTGGATGTAAAATAGTCCAAACTATTTATTTGGCCTTACTGCTCGAATGATAGGAATCGTTCGTTGTCTTCAAAACACTGTCAGTGAATGCTTCCGAGGTGTTATTCTGTGGCAGCTTTTCGCTTGATTTGGAGATAATACGTTTGCAAGAACTTTCGGCCAGCATTTGAGAATGCACAATTTGAGTGAGTACAAACCAAATTGCAGATGCTGTTAGAAAGAGTGAAATTGCAGTTGAATATTTTTTTCTCTTCATTTTTGAGTTTTTAGTACACTCACATTAGAGGTTCATCAGTTCATTCAATGGGGAATTTCTCTAAAAAGAAAAGTCCAATGATGTTTCAGATGTGATACCGAATAGATAGAAAATACCCCAACTTCTCTTGTGTCAATATTGCTTTGATACCTGTAAATCAGCACTATAAGACGTCATCCAATTTGTCATTTTCCACAATTCCCCTTTTTTTTCGTTGAAAAGTGTATTTCAAACACACTAACGATATGCATTATTTCGAGCATGAAGACCTATTTTTGTATTGTCTGGTGAAAGATTTGTTCATCGGTTGTTCAAGTATAAACGAAAAGACCTGATATTTTGAATTCACCTATTGGAAAGCTTATTGCAATTGGGGGGGCGGAAGACAAAGGAACGGAAAGCGAAGGCTTTTATACCCAACATCACAATCTTCATTTTTTTGAGTTAGGCATTTTGAGACGTGTCGTTCAAGAAGTGGGCGGCGTGGATAGAAGGATAGAAGTTATAACCACGGCGTCATCCATTCCCAAAGAGGTTGGCGAGAACTACCTCGGAGCCTTTGGAAAGATTGGTTGCGAGAATGTAGGTATTCTCAACATTCGCAATCGCGAAGAGGCCAAGGACGAACAGAATCTTCTTCGAATCAGAAGTGCAAGTTGCGTTATGATTAGTGGGGGAGACCAATTAAGGTTGTCGAGCATTTTCGGGGGTACAGATTTTCTTCAGATAATTCTCGATCGCTACATATATGATGGTCTTGTAATTGCCGGAACCAGCGCAGGAGCTATGGCCATGAGCAACACGATGATATATCAAGGAAAAAGTGAATTGGCTCATTTGAAGGGAGAAGTGAAAATCACTACTGGACTTGCTTTCGTTGGAAATGTAATTATTGACTCCCATTTTGATAAGAGAGGTCGATTTAATAGATTGGCTCAGGCTGTTGCGAGTAACCCCTCGTGCACGGGTATTGGACTAGGCGAGGATACAGGTGTAATCATTACCGGTGGAAATCATTTGGAGGTTATTGGTAGCGGCGCCGTTGTAATTGTAGATGGTAGAGATATCAAACACAGCAATATCACTGATGTATCAATGGGTACTCCAATTTGTGTGGAGAATATCAAAGTGAGCATCCTCGTTCAGGGTAATTCTTATATGGTGAAGGAAAGACAATTTATTGCAGGCGGAGCCATTCAAGGAGAGTCTTCCACCAATTACACATCAATATCTATCCCAAGTCAGGAGCGATAGATAGCGGTAGTGAGATTGCTACCCTCTACATATTGCCCTCTGTACATTCCTTCTGAGTTGAAAGACAGCACAACATTCCCGTGTTTGTCTAACGCTATTAAACCACCTTCGCCTCCAAATTTTTGGAGTTTGTCCATCACAAGAAAATCACAAGCTTCCTGAAGGGACATTCCCTTGTATTCAATTAAACATGAAAGATCGTATGCCACTACGGCTCTGATGAAAAATTCGCCGTGACCGGTGCAAGAGACAGCGCATGTTTTGTCGTTTGCATAAGTACCACATCCTATTAATGGGCTGTCGCCAATACGACCCCATCTTTTGTTAGTCATTCCTCCAGTAGAAGTAGCCGCTACCAAACTTCCGTTCCTATCTCTTGCGACAGCTCCTACTGTTCCAAATTTTTTGTCGCTGTGATCCAGTTGTACTTTGCCCTCAGCTAGAGCATCTTGCCACTGTTTATGCCTGAATTCAGTATGAAAGTATTCTGGCTCCATAAGGTCTACTCCCTGATCAAAGGCAAAACGAACTGCTTCATTACCGCCCAAAAGAACATGTTCAGATTGTTCCATCACAGTGCGGGCTAGTACTACAGGATTTTTAATACCACTTACACCGGCCACCGCTCCAGCTTCAAGAGTGTCGCCTCGCATGATCGCTGCATCCATCTCATGGGTTCCATCATGCGTAAAAACACTACCTCTTCCTGCATTAAAAAGTGGATTGTTTTCAAGAGCCGAAACCGCGGTAGTTACAGCATCCAAAGATGAACCTCCTTTATCCAATATTTGGTATCCGAGTTTCAAAGCTTCCTCTAAACCGGCTTTATAGAGTTGTTCCTTTTCTAAAGTCATACTACTTTTTAGTATCGTTCCGGCTCCACCATGAACAGCTATGGCAATTTTTTCCTTCATATAGGCTATATATTCTAGAGGTCAAAGTTCGCAAAGAATCCCTAAAGAAATGGTTAGGTCAAGATATAACTTTAGAGGTTCCATTTAGCCATGAATGACTAAAAAGATGATTTTCAGAATAATTTGGTGGTTATTTGTGCGGTCGGGAGTTTGACCAAATGCGGTTTCTTAATTTATTTGCTCCCGTTTTAAAAGGCCAAATCATTGCACTTATGTACTTAAACATGACCAAGATTCTGATTATCTCCATCTTTGGATTGCTGTCTTTTCAAACTTCCGCACAGTTGGCAAAGTTTACCATGAGTGGCACTATTTACGAGAGTGGTAGTATGGAAACTATACCAAATGCGGTGATCGTATGCACCGATCTAAACACAGGCGCAAGTTCCAATGCCTTTGGATTTTATTCGATAACCCTTCCCGCAGCGTCCTACAAAATGTTGTGCTCTTACGTGGGATATGATGAACAAGCATTTTCTGTAGACTTGACAGGGAGTATCATTCACGACTTTTATCTTACACGAAGCAGTCAACTTGAAACGGTTGTTGTATCTGCTGAGAAAAAGGAGAAGATCAGTGAGGAATCGAGAATGAGTACAATTGATATCCCGATCGATCAGATCAAGAATATTCCGGCGCTCTTGGGTGAAAAGGATGTTTTAAAAGTCGTGCAGTTGATGCCCGGTGTGCAGAAGGGTAGTGAAGGGAGCACAGGTTTTTACGTCAGAGGTGGCGGTCCCGATCAAAATCTCATTATTCTGGATGATGCACCAGTCTACAATGTGAACCACCTGTTTGGTTTCTTTTCTTTATTTAATGGAGATGCATTAAAGAGCGTAGAACTTACCAAAGGAGGTTTTCCTGCGCGCTATGGAGGAAGGCTATCATCTGTATTAGAAATGAGAATGAAGGATGGGAACAAAGAAGAGTTGACAGGTGAAGTAGGCGTTGGATTAATCTCTACAAGATTTACTCTTGAAGGGCCAGTAAAAAAGGGCAAGAGTTCATTTTTGATTTCGGGTCGCAGAACTTATATCGATATTCTCTTGCAACCACTTATCAGAGCTGCTGCCGAGGGAGAGGGAACAGGTGGGTATTATTTCTATGATTTCAATGCAAAATATCATCACGTGATCGACGATAAGAACAAGTTGTACGTGAGTAGTTATTTTGGGAAGGATCGTTTTTATGTGCGAGAATTGGCAGGCGATGGGGATGTATCTAAAGGGGCTTTTAAATGGGGCAACGCTACCGGAACATTGAGGTGGAATCGCATACACAACGACAAAACGTTTTCTAACACCTCACTGATTTTTACGAATTATCAATTTGGAATAGATTTTTCGGATGAAGTAGAAGATGAAGATTACTTTGTGAAATTGCGCTATAGATCAGGGATCAGGGATTATATTTTGAAATACGATCTGGACTTCATACCTAATCCGAAGCACTATATTCGATTGGGAGCCTCTTCAACACTTCACAGATTTAAACCCAGTGCCATCGTTATCAAATCTAGTGAAGATTACAACGAGGAAAATTCCGCTGAGAAAATTTATTCTGCAGAAAGTGGAATCTACATTGAGGATGATTGGAGTATTACCAACAAGTTTAAAGTAAATGCCGGGGTCCGATTGAGTCATTATCATGTATTAGACACGGGTTATTTCAGACCGGAGCCGAGGATATCCATGCGTTATATGATCGGAAAAGATTTGTCTGCTAAGGCTAGCTATGCTTCGATGAATCAGTATTTGCTGCTCTTGTCGAATACCGGGGCAGGTTTGCCTACTGATCTGTGGGTGCCTGTTACAAAAAATCTACGGCCTCAGCACTCAAAACAAGTGGCCGGTGGATTAGCGAAAGACCTACCGAAACTCAATCTTATGATTTCTCTTGAGGGCTATTACAAGTGGATGGAGAACACTGTGGCTTATCGCGATGGAGCATCTTTTTTGCAGTTGGGTGAAGCAGGAAGTGCGGAGCCACTGAACTGGGAAGCGAATGTAACAGCAGGAAAGAGTTGGAGCTATGGCGCCGAATTGTTTATTCAGAGGAAGTTTGGTAGACTAACGGGTTGGATAGGTTATACACTTTCTTACACAAAAATGCAGTTCGATGAATTGAATTTCGGCAAAGAATTCTTCGCTAGGTATGACAGAAGACATGATGCCTCACTTGTTTTAATATACAAGATTAACGACAACATTACTCTCTCTGGCACATGGGTTTATGGCACCGGACAAGCGATTTCTCTTCCGTTGGCTTCGTTCAACACTTATGGCCATACACCGGGTTTTGGAAGTTCTTCCGAAGCACAGTTTGGCGACTTTGTAAATGCAGAAGATTTTGGCGAGAAGAACGGATTTAGAATGAAACCATATCATCGGATGGATATAGGTATTCAATTTCGCAAACAGAAAAAAACCTGTGAAAGAACATTTGAGCTTGGTCTCTACAATGCATACAGCCGTTTGAATCCGTACTATTATTTCATCGATACATATTATGATGAGAACACGGATGAGATTAGGACGGACTTAAAGCAAATTTCTTTGTTCCCAATTATTCCAAGTGTTTCATGGACTTATAAATGGTAATACCGTTAATAGTCCAATTTCGTTTCACTACATAGAAATAAACATGAATCATCACGACATTTACCACTTTATACACTCAAGATACTGCAGCGCATTACCCAAAACAGACTTTCATTGCGCAATGCACGATGCACCATTTATGAAGTAACATAAGTATATATTATGAGAGCAATTATTAAAATATTAGTTCCTTTTTTATTCATTATTACACTTCAGTCTTGCATTAGAGATGCAGATGTAGAGGTTCCGGAAGTGGATCCTAAATTGGTGATCTTTAGTGCCATCAGTCCACAAGACGACTTTGTGCTGATTGGAGTGAGTAAATCGAAACCATTTTTTGGCACACAAGAAGAAGATGATGAGCAGCCTATATTGGATGCAATCGTTCGGCTTTGGAGCGCTACCGATACGATCGTGGTTCCGTACGTGGAAGAACAATATGCTTACTATGTAAGCCAATTGGATTTCCCCATTGTAGCTGGAGAAACGTATTATATGGAAGTGGCTGTTTCAGGACTACCTACTGTTTATGCGAGCACAACCGTTCCTTTGGCAACACCATCAGTTTCTTCTGCAACTTTTGAAGGATACCAATCTTTTCAAGGAGGGGAGTTTTCAGAATCTACAAACGAATACCGCTATAATGTTCAATGGATGGACAGTGATTTGAATGAGAACTATTATAGGGTTATTTTATATTGGCTAGAAAATATCGACTATTTAGCGAGAGCAGATGAATATGTAAAGGATGTATTGGATAATGGCGAAGAAATCTCAAAAAATCTTTATCTGTCTTCCTACGGACCAGATATAAGTGGAGAAGGTATTCCCTATGCTGTTTATCTTTTAAATGTGGATGAGACGTACTATCGGTATCACAAGACCTCAAGTCTTATTTCGGGCGATGACCCTTTCTCAGAACCTGTTCAAGTGTATACAAATGTGGAGAATGGCCTTGGTTGTTTTTGCTCATTCAATGGCTCCTACGAAGAGTTTTAGTCTGATTTTTTTATATCGTAATTCTCAAACCTGCATTGAATTGTCTGAAACCTCCGGGCATGATTCCTGATGAAACACGGTGAAGTCGGGATGCTTTGTACACTTCATCGGTAAGATTTTTTCCGGATAAGAAAATGGCCATTTTGGTTTGTTGCCTAGTGCGCAAGTGAAACTCATAGGCACATGTGAGGTCAACTGTTCTATATCCATCGAGTTTACCTAGCGCACCATCACTTGTTTCTGTATTTAGATTTATGTAGTCGGTGTATTGGGCTCCTACTCGATTGAGATTTCCGGAGATTGTCAATCCTTTGTATTCATATGTCAATGAAAAATTCCAGATCTGACGGGGTAGATATGGCACATCTTTTCCTGAGAGTGAGCCATTTCCGAAATTCATATTTAGAGTTTTGATGGAAGAGAAATCGTCAACTCCAAGGGTGCGAGTTATCAGGCTATCTCCACTGATGCCTGCGAAGTAAACATCGTATGCATTTCGAGATTCATTGATGAGTTCAATTACTTCTTCTCGACTTGCATTGTTGTGTTTAGCTTTCAAGAGATCGCTATCGTTCACTTTTCCTGCCATTATTTCAGACTGCATAAAGCTTCCCGAAACGCCAGCAATTAATTTGTGTTCGTGCCATTTAAGAAACGAGTGCAGGTTCAACTGCGCTTGAATTTCAATACCACTAATGTTTACTTTTCCAAGAGATTCAAATGCAGTAGAGCGACCAGCGGCGTAGTAGTTTTTTAGGGTGTTAGAAAATCCTGTAACACCTCCATTCAATTTGTCACCCAAAATACTTCCCCTGATTCCTGCTTCAAAGTTGTTGCTAATTTGAGGAAGCATGTTCGGTTTGTTGGTTCCATTTGGAGCACTTACATCACCATCATCAACCATGAGAAATCCTACATCCGTTGTAGGAGATAAATAACCTCTGTATGCGCCCGCGAAGAATTGCGATGATTTGCTTTTATTTAGTTGATATGCCAATGAAATAGCCGGGATGATCTGAGAAAATTGATTGTTCACTTCACCGAATCCATCAGATCCGTCATTGTCTGTTTGAAGCGCTGTATTGAGAAGATTTAGTTGTGTCATTTCAATCAACTCGAATCTTACGATGGGACTAATGCTTATTCTATTCCATTGAGAGGTATGTTTTACAGCCGCAGAAAGGGAATTAAGAGTGAAAACCTCATCCAAAATAAGTCGACCACTGCGGGCAAATCTAGAGGAGTCGGCAAAGAACTCTTGATTGTTATATTTTTCTGTATGAGCTCTCAGTTGGATTTCGGTATTGTTTTTTACTGCGTTTCCTTTCCAATCATATTTGGCAGTTTGTTGGATACCTGCAACCTGAAAAGTTCTGTTGCGTGCTTTCGATAATTCATTACCCGAAGAAACTTTACCAACTCGTATAAAGTCATCAGAAGTTGGATTGATGTTATTCAAATACTGATAGCGATCTTCGAAAATGTTTTCTCCCAGATATCCTGTTGCGTCTGAAACTTTGATAAGACTAGCCTCTTGTCTCCACCAGTCGCGATTGAATTGGTGCGCGTATATTTTAGTAGATAATACAAGAGCATCTATCGGTTGTGTATTGAAAATGAGATCAGCAGCAATGCGAGTTGTGGCAAGGTCGTCGGCGTCAAATGGATTTTGTGTAGGATCTGTTCTGAAGGTGAAGGGGGTTATACCGTTGTATGTAGCCGTTGCATTTTCTCTGTGATAGTTCAGTTTTAAATAGACCGATGATTTCGAAGAAAGTTCGGAATAGAGTTTGGCCGTGGTGTTGAATATATGAAAACCACTGTTATCGACAAAACCGTCAAACTGTTTATTCATCACTTGAATTTCAGCGCCTGTGTTTTTCCACATTCCTCCGTATGATAGATATTGAGATTGATAATTGCGTTCACCAGAAGTCAATTGCAATCTCAATTGTGGAATGATCGGTGGTTTGCGAGTGATATAATTGATCGCACCAAAGCTCGTATTTGAACCGTACATCAACATGTCAGCTCCTTTAATTACTTCAATCTCGTCCATTCTTTCTGCAGGAGGATTGTAATATGCTTCAGGCGCGAGATAAGGCGCAGGAGCAATCGGTGTTCCATCTTCCATAAGCAGGATTTGTGCCGAGCGACGTGGATATGACCCTCTTATACCAACATTCAATCGGTTGCTGAGACCTATATCTCCGCTCACATTTACTCCCGGCGACTGCTTTAATATTTCTTCTGTGCTAATCGGTTCAAAACGACGCAAAGATGAATTGGTGATGATGTAGTTGCTTCCGTTCATCCCAAACTTGTAATTGTTTCTTTGAGAAGAAATGACTACTTCTGCGATTTGAGTTGAAGAAGGAAGCATTTCGATATTTCCGAGTTGGATCTTATCCCCTCCATTTGCTTTTAATTTTTGTGTCCAAGTAACATAGCCCAACACACGAATAGTCAACATTGATTCGCTATTGAGTTCACTCGAAAATTGGAAGGCTCCATTTTCATCGGTCATAGCCGAGTTATTGTTGTTCAGCAGAATTAGGGCATAGGGAATAGAGCTTTGATCTAGCTTGTTGCTGATTTTGCCTGAAATTTCGATTACTTGAAAATAGGCTGATGATGTAGCGAGGGAGAAAGTGATAAAAAGGAAGGTTCCGAAGCGGCTCATTCTATTTAGAATTGTTTTAAATAATGATGCAAACTTATTGGCAGCTGTAGGATCATTCCTATACCTAGAATAAGGTATATGATGCGGAATAATGAACAGGATGAAAGAAGTGCTTCGCTACCTGTTGCGATAAAAGACCTTATGGCTCGGCCATATGACCATGCCACGAATATTCTGAACGAAAAATGTCGGGATGACAGGACTTGAACCTGCGACCTCACGCCCCCCAGACGTGCACTCTACCAACTGAGCTACATCCCGAATTTGGAGGCGCAAAAATAATCCGAAATCAATTGATAGAATTTCGCAAAGCTCTTGATATTATAGAAATCTAGTTCTATATAGTGGCCATGAAAAATATCCTTGAAAATGTTTCTATTGCGCTCTAAGGAATTGGAGCGTACGATTGATGGCAAAGAAAATGGATCCCGAGAGATCCATTTACACTATTTGATTTTGAAACCGTATTATTCGATGGTTATAACCTCTTCGTTGGTCTCTTTTTCTTCAATTTTAATGATTCCCGAGCCGAAAAGGGTTCCCTTGCTAGCTTCGATGTCTAAAACAGCAAAACCAGCCTGACCTTTTTTATAGAAATCGGAAAAGTTGAAAGTCACCTTTCCTGTACCATTTGTAACAGCAGTAGTATCGAACCTCAGTTCATTGGGAGGTGGAGGACTTTCAGATGGATTTGAGAATAACCGCACTGTGGCGCCAGGCACCACCAAGCCATCTTCGTTTAAAACGATGATTGTGGCTATGGTGTCCGCGTCCTTTTTACATCCGCTGAATAAGGCTATTGTGGAGAGAGCCAGTCCAACTGTAAAAAGCTTCAAGAAAGTTGATTTCATGGGAGAGTTGTATTTCTTATTTTCGCCACCCGTTCAATGGGAATTATAAACGTTAAAGATACAAAGAAACGAAAAAATTACTATGAAAAGACTTCTCACCTTTATTGTTGGTTGCATGATCGTTATTGCCATGGGCAGTGCGTCAGGTTGCAACGAGGGAAAAAAGACTCAAGCTGAGTCTTCAGAAACCCAAACTACGCCTGCAGAATCGCAGGAAAATCAAGAACAAACAAGTACCAATAACCCACAAACAATGAATCAACCGATTTCCAAAGAAGCCCTAGCTGCAATAAGCAGTGTCAAGGGTTCCAAGGTGAGAATCAGTACCGCTTTTGGCGATATGATTGTGCTCCTTTACGATGAAACCCCCAAACACAGAGATAATTTCTTGAAATTGGCGGAAGAGGGCTTTTACAATGGACTCCTTTTTCACCGAGTTATTCGCGATTTTATGATTCAAGGAGGAGACCCAGATTCGAAGGGGGCCCCAGCCGACAAAATGTTAGGTTCGGGTGGACCAGGCTTCACAATTGATGCCGAATTCAACCCAAAGTTCATCCACAAAAAGGGAGCATTGAGTGCGGCACGCCAAGGTGATCAGGTAAATCCAATGAAAAAGAGCAGCGGAAGTCAGTTCTATGTCGTTCAAGGTCAAAAGCTAGAGCCAGCCCAATTGCAATTGATGCGCACCCTTACCGACGAGCAAAGGGCGATATATGCTGAAGTTGGAGGAACCCCGTTTTTGGACAACCAATACACGGTTTTTGGAGAAGTAATTTATGGATTGGATGTAATTGATAAGATTGCTTCTCAGAAAGTCCGTCCAGGTGATCGTCCTTCGGAAGATATTATGATGAATATTGAAGTGATTAAATAAGCTTTATGATTGAGAGAATTTCATCCTTAGTTCAAGAAGCAAAGGCTTTCGTAAACATTGACCCGCAGGAAGTGGAAGTGTTTCGAATACGCTTTCTGGGCCGCAAGGGTATTCTCAATGATCTCTTTGAAGAATTTAAGTCTGTCCCGGGGCCCGAAAAGAAGGCTGTGGGACAGGCTTTAAATACTCTTAAGAACACAGTTCAATCTCGATTGGATGAGTTGGGAGCTGGCTCAAAGCACAATAGGAAATCCGTTGATGTATCAATGGATTATTCTCGTCCATCGGGTGTCTTGCCATTGGGGTCGCGTCACCCGTTGTCTCTGGTTCGTCGCGACATTCTGGATATTTTTTCTCGAATAGGTTTTACCGTTGCCGATGGACCTGAGATTGAAGATGATTGGCATGTATTTTCCGGATTGAATTTTCCACCGGAGCATCCAGCTCGTGATATGCAGGATACATTTTTCATAGAAAAAAATCCTGACATGGTGTTGCGCACGCATACAAGCAGTGTTCAAGTTCGCGCTATGGAATCTTCGAAGCCGCCTCTGCGCATTGTAATGCCGGGACGGGTTTTTCGAAATGAAGCAGTTAGTGCCAGAGCACATTGTCAGTTTCATCAGATAGAAGGTTTGTACATAGATGAAGGGATATCCTTTGCCGATATGAAGCAGACTTTGTTGTATTTCGTCAAAGAGTTTTTTGGTAAAGCGGAGATACGTCTTCGCCCCTCATATTTTCCTTTCACAGAACCTAGTGCCGAAATGGATGTCTACTGGGGATTGGAATCAGAAGCGGATTACCGAATCACCAAGGGAACCGGTTGGTTAGAGATCATGGGTTGCGGTATGGTAGACCCTGCAGTTCTTTTGGCTAGTGGTATCGATCCGGAAAAATATTCTGGATTTGCTTTTGGAATGGGTATCGAGCGCATCGCAATGCTCCGTTATCAGATCGACGATCTTCGGATGTTTTTCGAGAATGATATGAGATTTCTGGAGCAGTTTAAGAAGAATTCGTAGTAAGATGTCGTCCCGATGGGACTGGTGGTAAGATGCCGTCCCGATGGGACTGGTGGTAAGATGCCGTCCCGATGGGACTGGTAGTAAGATGCCGTCCCGATGGGACTGGGACTGTTTACTGATGTGATGTCTTTCCTGTCGAACTGTTGATTGCTGGGCAGTGTCGAACTGTGAACTGCCTTCTGACGAACTTCGAACAACTAAACTTCGAACTCCCGAACTCCGAACTGCCTTCTCCATAACGCCTCTTAGTTGTTCAAACTAAATCTCAAGGAGATACCTGTTGCAATGTTTGAAGTAGGGAAGGAGGTAGAAATTTTAGGCTGAGTGATTTGATGATCATAGAAGAAACGTATGGTGAGTTTGTCGCTCACATTCATATCAGCACTGGTTTTGATACTATACAATCGTTGACCGGCAGTAACTTGATTTTGCATTTCAGCAATTTTGCGAATTAAAGTCGAATTATCGCGGATGGTAAAGTCGACACGAATATTGATGTCTGTTTTATCCAAAAGTTTTATAGGAAGCTTGCTGCCTTTGGCACGACCAAACGGATTTGGTACATCTTTGATTTTGTAACCTACTCCAAATACAATACTGTTTCCTTTTGTTTCTGTGATCTGATAGTTTGTAAGTCCAAGAGCTATTGTACGATCGCGTTTGTACTCCACTTTCAGTTGTGGTTCGTTTTTCTTTTTGTTGTTGATGGTCATATCAAATCCAAGCAGTGGACTCATTTGCTCGGTGATGGTAACAGTGTTGATTTGGCGCTGAGAAATGAAATTCGGAAACTCGCTTTGATCAAGGGATGTAGGTCTTCCTTGCGCATCGGCTGAGTAGTTTAGGTTGTTTATATAATTCGTTGTGATATTTGAACGGTAAGTATGGCTTAGGTTAAATTGTTTGAAATACTTTTTAATCGCCGGAATTTTTGTAAGACCATCATAAGTAATTCTCCAGTTGGGTTGCACCTTCGTTTTGAAAGGATCGAGAGAAACTTCTTCAGCCGATTTACCAGTGTAAGCTGCAATGAAGGCGGGAATAACAACATTTTGTGAAATAGGTCCAAAGCCCTCATAATATCCATTGGCTTCTGGAGTATCGAGGGCATAATTGATTTCATTCAATCGTGCCGTAGTAATTAATCTGTTGTCGAGGAAAGTTTCAAAAACCTCATTTGTGTATCCGTTTTCAGGATCATCTTTCATGAAAGCAGTAGGCCAAGTAATGATAGATGCGTTTAAGTTTCCAGTTTCAAGAGGAGATTGGAATTCATAATCATTGGTGAGATCATTGAATCGGAAGAAACTTGCTAGGTTTCTATTTTCTGTACGTGTGGCATTTATTTCTATTTTGAAATATTTAATAGGCTCAATATTGGCTTTAATATTCCAAGTTTCGTTGTATGTCTCCGTGTACTGTTGGTTGAGATACGGAGCTTGAGTAAGCCATCCGTTTTCTGCTGCATTGAGCGCAAAATTGTTGCCTGTTGCATTTCCCCAAAGGTCAGTGTTTTGTTGTCCCATGAGGAAACCCCAACCTGGACCTTCAAAGTTTTCATCCATTCCCAAAATGCGCGTTTTGCGATTGTAACCGGGCAATAGAGTTCCTTCATTTCGAGTATAGTTTCCACTCACATTCTGAACCATCATTATGATCCGTAGCAGACCATGCAACGGATTAAATCCTTCGCCCTTTTCTTTTTTGGCCTTGTCTGGATCTTCCTCCCCAAAACCATCCACCTTTTCTTTGTCTTTTTCTTTGGCCTTGGGGTCCTTCTTTTTCCCTTGATTAATTTCTTTCAGTAATGGAACCTTATTATACAAGTTTACAAAATTGGCCTGACCATTTACTTGAATGTTGCGAGAGTTCTGAATAGTGTTTCCAATGGAGTCTTGTGTGAATGGAGCACGATCCCAACGATATGTAGCACCGTAGCGCACATCACTCGAAATGAAATCGATTAGTGGGAATTTATCGAGAGGCAATTTGTAACTAACACTTGTATTGTGATTGTATGTAGTGGTTTCTCCCCAATTGCGAAGATTGGTCATTACAGTATCCTTATATGCTTGATACCAATCGGTGTCTTCTTTGTCGATCACACCTCTTGGTTCTTCAACTAGAGCCAGATTGTTAGCTTGGTATTCAAATTTGATACTTTTCGTAAGATCATATTTGAAAGTGTATTGACGAGTCCAATTCCATTGCTTCAATACCTGAGTTTGAATTAGCATTTCACTAAAAGTACCAAAGAGCTCAAGGGTATTGTTGCGGAGACGCGTGGTTTCATAATTTCTATCCATGTCTGTATGAAAAGCAAACTGTTTGATACCCGGATAGAAATTGAAATCTTTCATCCACTTTAAGTAAGGGCTATCTTTTATAAAACCAATTTTACTGAACGGTTTAATTTCTTTAGGCTTATTACTAAAGCTGTAATCAACTCCGCCTTTGTATCTCTTATTTAGTCGCCAGTCAGTGTTGATATCACTTCGATATTCTTCATTGAAGGAATAAGAAACTGAGAAATTTTTGATATCGTAGAATCGGTCTTTTTTCTGACCATCTTGTTTGCCTTTTCCGGGATCTTCCAGTTTTCCACCAGGTTCCTCTTTTTTCTCTTCTTTTTCACCTTTTCCGCCTGCATCTTTTTCGTCACCGGGGGCAGCGCCTTTTGGAGAAATTCGGACGTTAGTGAAATTGATACTTCTTCTTTTTGTAAAGTCTTGAGATTTTTTCTTCAGAGGTTTAGAAAGGTTTGGAAGGTCGGCCAATTCTAAGTCTGGCTGAAGTGGGCTAAAGCGAGGAGTTCTTACTGTTTCAGAATACCCCAAGTACATGGGCAATGTAACTCCCCAATTTTCAGGAAAGAACTTGCCCATCTGCAAGGTAGAATTTGCATCAAAACCCATGATTGTTTCCTGTTGGCGTTCTTGCACTCTTTGTTCGAGTGTACCCCACCCCGGTTTCGATACATTACCTGCAACGGCTATGTTACCAAAGTCGGCAAGTGTAGCATTCATGCGAGCAACAGCAGCCCAACCTCCGCGTTCATCAAATTCGGAGAGACGCAATTCGTTCACCCAGATGATGGCACATTTGCTTTTGCCATCATCGTTTCCACCTTCGAAAGTGTTTTTGTCTTTATCAGGGTTGCGCACGCCTATCATCAAGACGTTGATCATAGCCATGTTCGGATTTCCTTTAACAGAGAGTCGAGCCTTATCAATCATTTTCGAATATTCTACTTGAATAGAAGTATTCGTTCCTCGTTCCAATTTCAAATCTTGTAAATCGCGAAGAGAGATATCGAAGCTGTTATCCTCAGGCCAAATGAGATCATCATCGCCGGTGTACCATGGAGTCACCTTCATTGGAAGTTCATATTCATAGTAGTTCTGATCGAAATCGCTACCTATACGAATGAACACCGTTACGTCACTATCTGTGAGATCGGCTTCGTTGCCAAGCGCTTCTGCATGCGCGAACATCCGAAGTTTTTTGTACTGACGCATATCGAAGTTTACGTTTCTATATGCTGCACGTGCATCTCCATCAAGTAAGTTGCAAACTTCATAAGAAAGAGATTGCTCGTTTAAGCTTCTGAGGTTAGCACTTGCTACGTCCTGTTCGCGAATAATTCCGGGAGGCACCACATAAGGCACAGGCTCGCGGTTTCCATTTTCTTCGATGTTGACTGCGGCGATATTGAAGATCGTTGGTTCATCGTCGTTAGGCTCTATTTCCTGCGGTCCGTCAAGGCTATTGAAGTATTTCCTCCATTCGCCACGAACGAGTTCTAAACGTGCAAAACGAAGAGTGGTTGGTTGCTCCCAACCTTTCATGAACATACGGATGTAACGAATAGAACGGAAATCGGCAATACCACCGTAGCGGGCATCAAAGTCGCGAACTGGGATTTTGAATTGATACCATCTAATCACTCTCTCCTCATTGTTTTGAGTGCGCACTGTGGTTTCAAAACTATCTGTGATATAGTTTTTACCGATATTCACTTCGCCTAGATCCTGAGGGCGAAGGCTTACCTGATATTGAAAATAGCTCTCAATGGTATTCAGGGTAATATCCTGATTGATATCTTCTGTATTCGGAATTGTGGTAGCTGTAATCGGGAAACCGTTGGGCGAAGAAGTGTTGCTATTTCCTTCGTTGTTGTTGTAGAATTTGTAACGCTCTAATGTGTTCCAACCATTGTTGTCGGCTTGGTCGCTGCGGAAATACAAATAGTCGTCGGCAGATGGATCTTGAGCATATACTGTATATGCAGCAGGATCAACGTGCGCTTGCACATCGGCCAGCCAGTTACCAAAAAAATTACCTTCTGCTGGCGAATTCAATCCATCTAATCCAATGTCTTGTTCTACGTATGACCCAGTTGAATTGTCGAAAGCATTCACAACGTTGAAGGTTGCTGGATCAGGATAAATTCCCCAAGTAGACTCTAAAACAGGAAGTGCATTGTTTGAGTTTGGAAGTCCATTTTCGAAACTGAGCTGTGAGTCATTGAGCACATCTTCGGAAACGTTTCCAAGGTTAAAATATAAATCTCCCCCAGTGTCGTTTGGTGAGTCCTGATTAAAAGGATCCATCATCCAGAATTGAATGAATTCAATATTGCTCGCTTCAAAATCGGTTGTTGTGAGAGCCCTTTGTATACCAGCCCATCTACTTTCAGGATCTGCAAGAGTTCCATCAGTATTCAAACCGGCAGAAATGGTTGAACCAAGGGGTTCTTCATAGTTATATGGGCCGCGATCAGAAGGATAAAAACTTAAATCGAGAGTAGCTATGTTTGGAGGGGTTCCTGGAGGAAGTTCACGATTTGGAAATACTTCTCCTTCGAGTACTTCACGCATAAAGTGATTGCTCTGAATGTCGGTATCGATGTTGCCAGGAGTAATACTTGTTCCTCTGAAGAAAAGCGGATCGATGATGTACCAGCTAAGTCGTGCACGATTGTATCCGTATGCAAGGCTATCTTCGAGACCACCTTCAGGAAAAAGACCGCCGGCGTTGTCTTGCAATTTCGGCGTAGAAGACATAAACCACTGATTGATATTTCGAATATCAATTACACTCTGGCTTCCTTCAAAGTCATCGAGGTAAGCATTTCCATCTTTAGAAATTGCTCGGCTATGGCCCGGTATCAAATAAGCACCTTCAGCGGAAAAGTCGATACTTGATTTTGCTTTTGTATCGAGCAATGGAATTTTATCTACAAGCTGGGTAAGAAATGGAGAGTCTTTTTTGTAGTTCATATCAAGACCCATGATGGTATTGTTCACAGGTTCATCGCCCATGTTTACCTTCTGGGTTACAGGACGTTCTCGCAGATTTAAAACCGTAGCTCCCAACGCGAGATTATCATTTACCGAATAATCGAACCTACTGCCTAGCATTGTCTTGAACTGCAGATTGAACAATGAGTTGCTTTCAACCGAAACATTAATGGGTTGACCAGAAGCCATGACTCCATCATTAATGATTCTCACTCTACCGAGGTTATAATCTACAGTGTAATCGACACCTTCCGTAAGTTTTAATCCACCCGCTGTGACGCTCACTGATCCTTGAGGAATATTCAGAGCATTCAATGAAATTTCGGAACCTGAAGCACTTTGATATTGACCTTTTATTTTGAATCTGTTCAAAGCGGGAATCTGCTGTGCAGCTACTTTTGTAGAATCGTATAGAGGTTGATATACAATTTGCGAAATGAGGTTTTGAGCTTCAGGGGTATTACCTAAACCGTCGATGATAATGTCCGAAAGATGGCTTCCAAATGGCTCTATGACTGGAAAATAAATTCGCCCAGTTTGTGTATCGATAAGACCACCTGTGGTTTGGGCATTTGGAATGAAGTCAAAGAAACCATCCGAACCGCTCATTTGGTTTCCATCAATTCTATCGAGATTCAAAATTTGCAAAAGCGGTTTTGTATTCAGAGGTTCTCGAGGAATGAAATTCTGATCGACGCCCGTTGCTGGGTTGTTGTACCATACATCGAGACGGAAATTTTCTTGACTCACCCCAAAGGCTCCGAGGTTGTAAACGTTTTTCATCATCAGATCCCACATCGGTGAAGGATCTCCGTTGTCTAATCTAACTTGAGTAATTGAGCTCTTCAACATTTTGAGAAGCAAAGCTTGAGGAGCTGCAAATCCATCTTGCGACAAAGTACCTACTTGAAAAGTCTGACCGTTGAGAGTGTATTCGTATGAAACGCCCAGCACTTCAGCATTGTTGAGTGACTGACGCAATGAGATAAATCCAAGTCTAGAGTTGTAAGAGAATTCAGATGTATTTAGCTTTCTTGCATTACCCACTCTTTCGTAGTGTATACCTTGATCAAAGAAAGGATACATACTTGCAATAGCCGCATTGGCACCGGTGAAATTCATTACATCCGGATTTTCAATCATATCCAGATAAATGTCGTTGTTCAAATTGGACGGGTTTCCCAGAGGAGTAACAGCAATATCAGGTCTGTCTTGCAATATGTTTGTTTGCAATGGCAGGTTGGTATTCATATATTGCTCTGCTTCACCAATGTCTGTTACAGCCAAAACATTTCGAACATCTTGAGTATTGGCCTGGGTATTTACAACCCACACTTCAATACGCGTGACGTTGATACCACTGCTAACAACGGGCAAACTGCTCATAGCTTGGTCATACTGACCTCGGAACCAACCAGAGAGGAAGTAGTGTCTATTGGGTTCGTAATTATCGCCTGTGATTTCAAATTTTTGCGTTTGAGCTCCACCCTGGATGCTTATTTCTTTTCGCTCTCCTTTTTGCTGCGAAGCAACCGTTGTGTTTTTGAGTTTACCCCATTGGGTTTCAATCTTTGCTCCAAAGAGGCTGCTACTTCCTGTTATGAGTGTACCCTTGAGCGGTAAACTTACGTTTCCTAATTCAACGTGGCGAATGATTTTATCTTCATCGCCATTGAATTCAAGTTTCATTTGGTTCTCGAAGTCAAATGTTGATTCTGTGTTATAGTTTACGTTCAGTTTTATCTTGTCACCAATATTACCTTGGACATTTAACTGAATTTTTTGATCGAAATTGAATGTTGTAATTCGGCGTTGTCTTTCCGGGATCCTGGGATTATCTGTTTTTGAGATGTTGAGTCCGAATGTCAATTCAGCACTACCCTGAGGACGGATTTCTATAGATCCGAAACCACCATCTTTGGGACCGATAGGAATTTTGAGAACGTATTCGCGTGTTGCCTCGTCCTCCTCCTCTTGAATGTGCTGCCAGTATTCTGAAACATTTTCCGACATGTTGTATTCAAGATACTCGTCAAGGGTCATTGTTGTCCGAGGGCGATAGTCGAATGTCCCACCCACAGATTGAACTACCTCGTATTCGCCAGTAATGGGGTTGTACTCAACGGTATATTCGATATTGTCAGGAAGTGGAACAATGATACCCTGTGATTCATCGGAAGGATTTGGGTCATCATCTACCGGCCAAACCAATTCATCCTCTCCTGTTGTATCGGCCGCAGCTTCATTTCTGTTTGAAAGAGGAGTTCTTCGACTTCCAAAACCATTTTTTGCTGAGTAAGAAGTAGTGTTGGCCAAACTAAACCATACAACGGACGACAAGAGCAGGAAAAAACCTGTCCTAACGAAGGAAGCATGCCAAGTTATTTTAGAGGCCATCAAAGTTGTTTCAACACTTGCTTAATCAATTCATCCAGAGTAATATCCATATTTTGTCCCTGAATCCTGTCAAGCAGTTTTTCGGTTTTGGTTCTGTCAAGTCCCAGTGAGGACAGGGCGGCTAACGCATCATTCTTCAAACTATTGTATGACCCCGAAATTTTTTCAGTCCCAATTTCAACACCTAGAGCAATCTTATCGTGCAGATCTATGATAATTCTTTCTGCCGTTTTTTCCCCAATACCTTTGATCCTTTTGAGGGAGGCGACATCTTTTAGAGCAATAACATGCTGAATTTCATTGGTATTCATAGAAGATAAGACCATTCGAGCTGTATTTGGTCCTACACCACTAACGGAGATGAGTTTTCTGAAAATATCTCTCTCCAATTCTTTTGCAAATCCATACAAAACCAGAGAGAAGTCATTCCCGTTGACGTGCAGATGAGTAAGCAGATTGCATTTATTCCCCGGTTCAGGTAATGAACTGTAGGTATTTAATGAGATATTCAGGTAGTATCCAACGCCCTGGCAATCGATCACAGCATGTACGGGACTCTTTTCCACAAGTACTCCCTGAAGATGATATAACATCAGTCTAATTTCAGTTTTGAAAAGGAGCGCAAGTCTAGTTCATTTTGGCCAAGAAACCATAGTGGAAATTGCCAATTCTGAGGATTGTTTGCGGAAGTACGGTGTTCCATTGAAGACTGATTTTTAGCGAAAGGGAAAAACAAGGATATATATCTGAATATTAATACTATGGCTGCTTTAGAATGCCAAGAAAGCATCCTTAAACCCAGAATCCGCATTGGAAATCTATTGCAGCGCTAACCCTCTTTGATATCAAGCACTTTCTCGATTTTTATTCTTGATGTATGAATACACCATCAAATAATCCCGCATTGCGCATTGGAAGTGTCTTGAGGTTAATGCGCTGCGGGATTCTCGAATCTACACGATGGAGCAAAGTAATAGTTCGACCTCTGAATTCCGATATCTCCATCGCGTGATTCTGGATCATACCAATTCTGTAAAATAAATAGTCCACGTTGCATTGCGCATTGGAATTTTTTTTTGGCAATGCGCTGCAGCATCTCGCATATACGAAGTGGTCAATGCCGTTATAGTAACTGTTTTCTCGGCTCAGCCGAGATTACAGATACATAAACCCAAATCAAGCGATAGAAAAATTGCACCCTCATTTTGCCGATGAATGCAGTATTCTATCGCTTAGATTTGAGAATCCCGCACGCATTCTACAAAAATTGCCCTAATGAGTAATGCGGGATAAACGGTATAAAAATCTGGCGGGAGCACTTGCTATCTTTGGGGTTTATACCAATTCATAGCGAATCCCAATGCGGATTCTGGGTTAAAAGGTTTTAGTATTTTGCAATTTTCTCTCTGCCAAAAACCACTCCCTTGGAATCTTCAACTATTAAAATGTAGTAGCCTTTTGGGAGTTCAATGGCTTCAATATCAGTGGTATGGAAACCTTTACGAATGGAAATTTCTTGGTTAGAAATAGGTCTTCCGGAAATATCCGTAATACGCACAATCACTAAACCATCTACTGCTGAATTGAATCTTGCAGCAAAGTTTCCAGAGCTAGGATTTGGAAAGATGTTTTGCAATAAAATGGGTGCTTCGCTATACAGACTGATAGTGGAGGAATAGTCATAATCGCCATTGAAATCTACTTGTTTCAGGCGGTAATAAACTGTGCCCAATGGTCGGTGTGCATCAGTCCATTGGTAATTCAGTGTGCTTGAGCTAGTACCTGAACCTTCTACAATCGACACTTTCTCAAATTGAAGCCCGTCGCTACTGCGTTCAATATCGAAATGACTGTTGTTTATTTCGCTCGTCGTTTGCCAAAAGAGAAGATTTTCTTTGTTGTCAGAAATGCCATAGAATTCAGAGAATTCGACCGGTAGCATCATTTGGCATGCCAAGGTAACACCAGTTAGATTCCAGTTCAATTCGAAGGCCGTGTAGTCTGCTGTGTAATTATCAATAACCATTAAGTATAATTTATTCAGATCGGCAGCGGCAATAGTGATGGCTTCGACCCACGCATCGCCCGATGGTGGTTCGCTAATATCTCCTTCAGGACTGTTCAATACAAGCCCAGTTGGAACGTAAAGTGAGGAGTAGGAACACCTGATTGGTTCCTCCTGAGGTGGGCAGTCCAGTGTTGTATAAGGTCCCCAAATGGCGAAGTCGTAGTCGATGCCTGAAGTTGGAACAATTGTGAATTCTATAGTGCCTGTAGTAAGCGGTTGAAAGTAGAACCAGCCTGATTGGTGCTCTGTGGTAAGACAATTTGAATTAAAGATATTGAGCTCCTGAATAAGTCCAAATGCATCACTATTTCCACCAACAGTTTCATCCGTACATATTTGCAAACTGGCTTCACAATCCTGTTGATTATATGTAGGACTAGAACATGTGAGTGATAGGTTGAATGTGCCTTTGCCGGATCCATTTCCATGAATCAGAATATAATACGTTTCGCCGGAATCTGTTGCAAAATTGTATTGTGAAGATGTGCCACAAGGAGAGTAATTATTGTTTCCACCAACACATAAAAGTGTCGCACAACTGCCTTCGTAAACGTCCAGTTTGGTGTCAAAAGTGGAACCACACAAACTGACAGTAAAAAGCTCTCCTGTGCCTATAAGCACATACCAAACACCGCCTGTAGAAATCGTGGTTCCACAGCTCGCCATTGCATCAATGCTAGCTCCGTTGGTAGTTCCTGATATCGATGAACCACATGCCACGGCTATTGCGTTTGCACAAAGGTCGTTTGAAGGAATTGGGTAGCTCACCCACAAGAGAGATATTACTGCGCATTCATTTGGACTGGAGCAGTTGTTTCCATCAATGAGTATCCTAAGTGTTCCAGAAAAGGTCGCAACCCATGTTATACTTGATCCGCCATTTGTATTTCCACAACCATCATCATCGAACGCAAGAGCACCTCCACCTGAATTGGCATAAAGTGTCATCTCAGTATCCCACGAAGCTGAGCATGTAGAGAACGTATATGTTTCACCCGCCACCACAGTTACTCGTGCATATCTGCCGGCATTGATGCAACCCGAATTTTGTGCAACACCTTGGGTAGCGATGGATATATTTCCACCTTGTGAAGAATTATTGTTGGCGCATTGAGCCAAGCAAAGATTTTGATCTAAAAGAAGAATAGCAAATAACGCGAAAATGTATTTGAGATGTTTCATAGCTTAATCGTCTTTTTCCGTTGAGCTGCCATTCATCCAGCGTTGTCGAATATTGTTGAAGAGGTATTCGTTACAAGCGGCCATACTTTGCTCTGTCAATTGTGTATTTGGATTGGTGTATACGCCGATGAAAAACCCTTGCTCATTGATTAGTTGAAGACATTCACATAGTTCCAATTGAGTTGTTCCGATCAATGAGAATTCGGCAGAACTTTCGTCATAAATAATTCTGGTGAGATCAGGAAAACAACGTTCCATGTGATTTCTGGCAACTTTCGACTCTTCGGAATTGAGCTTCGGTGCACTCTTAAGCACGCATACATAATTCTGGAGTTGAAAATTGGTCTGAGCAATTAGATCATTTGATAAAAATGCGCAAGCAGTAAAAAGAATAAAGAGGCGAAAAGGCATTTTTGGCAGTTGGTATTTGTCCAACCTACCTATTACGTGTTTGCGAATCAAATTGTTGCGCTTCCGTATGCTTTAGCGTTAGTTCGGCTAACTACTATTCTAGAACACAGTATGCAAGCGAGCAATTCTTTAGTTTGTAGAATGAAAGAAACATCCGTTCCAAAATACCCTTATTTCATTTGGGCATCTACAACAGCAATTCGAACCATATTGAGAATTTCTCTAACCGTGCAACCCATTTGTAAGATGTGAAAACTTTTTTTCATTCCTAAAAGTACAGGTCCCGTAGCTTCCATTCCGGCTAGTTCTTGAATGAGTTTGTAAGCAATGTTGCCAGAGGCAAGATTGGGGAATATGAGTGTATTTACTTTTTGTTCGGTAAGACGCGAAAAGGGAAAGTTCTCAATGAGCATTTCATTATTTAATGCGAAGTTTGCTTGCAATTCTCCATCAACAATAAGGTTGGGGTGCTCATTGTGTAAAATATTTACGGCTTTGGCCACTTTTTCAGCATCCTCGCCTAATGCAGAACCAAAATTGCTATAGCTGAGCATAGCTATGCGCGGTGTTATTTTCATTTTCTGAATGGCCTGAGAAACTTGCAAGGTGATTTCCACAAGCTCTTCGGCGCTTGGATTAAGATTCACTGTGGTGTCTGCCAAGAAATACGGACCAAGCTTAGTTTGAATAATGTACATCCCGCAAACTTTATTCACACCTTCGGCCATTCCGATACATTGCAATGCAGGCCTTATTACACGGGCATAATTTCTAGTCATGCCGCTAATCAGAGCTTCTGCTCTGCCAGTTTCGACCATCATAGCGCCGTAATAATTTCTTTCGCGCATTTGTCGTACCGCTTCAATTTGTGTCATTCCTTTCCGCTTTCTTTTTGCAGCCAAGATTTCGCCAAATTCTTTTCTGCGATCATAGTTTTCATCTGATCTTGGATCAATTATCTGCACATCGTCTAGGTCTAAGTTGTTCGAAGCAATGAGTTCTTTTATGCTTACAGCCGGCCCTAGTAAAATTGGAATGGCAATGCCTTCGTCGCGTGCCAATTCCGCAGCCTTCAATACTTTCAGGTTATCACCTTCTGCGAACACTACCCGACCGGGATTTTGTTTGGCTCTTTGGGCAATACTTCTGCTGAGGATATTGTCGCGACCCATCCGGCCAGCCAGGTCAGCACTATATTGATCCCAATTATGAATATTCACTCTGGCAACTCCACTTGCAATGGCAGCTTTGGCAACTGCTGTCGAAACCGTATTGATCAGCCTTGGATCCAAAGGTTTTGGAATGATGTAATCCTTTCCAAAAGTGAGTGTCTTGAGGTTATAAGCTTCAGTAACTTCCTCAGGCACTTGTTCTTTGGTTAATTCGGCTAGGGCAGTAACAGCGGCAAGTTTCATTTCATCATTGATGCATTTTGCCCTTACATCTAACGCTCCACGAAATATATAGGGGAAACCCAACACATTGTTTACCTGATTGGGGTGATCACTCCGACCTGTAGCCATTATTACATCTTCGCGTGCATTGATTGCTTTGTGGTATGCAATTTCCGGATCGGGATTGGCAAGCGCAAAAACGATCGGGTCTTTGGCCATTTTCAATAAAGATGAAGGTTCCAGAACATCTTTTTTTGACAGCCCCAAAAAGACATCTGCCTTATTCATGGCAGCATCCATTTCAATGTCACTGTTACCATTGGCGAATTTTATTTTTCTCTCGTCGAGATCTTTTCTGCCTTTGTGCACGAGGCCTTTACTATCAAACACAAAAATATTTTCCACTTTGGCCCCAAGTTTCAGCCATAGGTTTAGGCATGAAAGGGCTGCCGCTCCAGCACCGCTCACGATGATTTTGACTTTTTCAATTTTCTTTTCGGCCAATTCAAGGGCATTGATAAGCGCTGCGCTGCTGATGATTGCGGTGCCATGCTGATCGTCGTGCATGATGGGAATGTCCAGAATGTCTTTGAGTTTTTCTTCAATCTCAAAAGCTTCTGGAGCTTTTATGTCTTCTAGGTTAATGCCACCAAATGTGCCTGCTATATTTTTAACAGTTCTAACAAATTCATCTACATTTTCGGTATCTACCTCAATATCAATAGAATCAATATCGGCAAATATTTTAAACAGCATGCATTTGCCTTCCATTACAGGTTTTGATGCGGCCGGCCCAAGATTGCCCAGACCAAGAACAGCAGTACCATTTGAAATAACGGCAACAAGATTTCCTTTGGCAGTATATCGATAAACATCTTCCGGATTGGCTGCGATAGCAAGGCAGGGTTCGGCTACCCCTGGGCTATAAGCCAGCGCCAGATCGTGTTGGGTGCTATGCGGTTTTGTAGGAATGATTTCCAGCTTTCCCCTCTTCGGGAACTCATGGTATTCCAGAGCTTCCTTTTTCTTCACTTGGTTCATTTGCGGATTTTATTGAGGGGCAAATGTAGGATGGATAAATAATACCATTTCTGCTTGTAAAATGGCCTAAACTAGTTTATGATCACGAATTGGTAAATGGCGTTAGAGCAGCTTTATAGGCCAATGGAGTGAAACAGTATTGGACTACTACAGCTACCTAAACGGCTTCAGACAAAAAAGGGTAATATAAAAAAAACCACACCTTTTGAATGTGGTTTTGAATGATATATTGGTTTAGCCCAGAATCCGCATTGGGATTCGCTATGAAGTGCTAAACCCCAAAGATAACGAGTGCTCTCGCCAGATTTTTATTTAATGGTTTATACCCATACATCAAGAATGAAAATCGAGAAAGTGCTAGATATCACAGGGGGTTAGCGCTGCAATAGATTTCCAATGCGGAATCTGGGTTTAACTTATTTAGCAATAACAATGCGTACAGAGGAATGTACGGCTCCATCTACAATTAGATTACACACATAATTTCCATTCTCAAAGTCTTCAGAATTGATGAATACAATTCCCTGTTGATTTTGAAGAGTCGCCGATTTAACAACTGCACCAAGCAGATTAATAACTTCAAAACGAGCCGACTGCCCCGAGTGAGCAAAGGTGAGGTTTGTTGTTCCCACCACTGGATTTGGACCGGACAATTCAAGTTGACTTGACCTGTTGTATTCTTGAATTCCTACCACGCAATCTACATCTACAGCGAAGTTTATATCAACGCATGTTTCATCAGCAGGATAGTTGTGATCGAAGAAGCAATATTTCACGGTTGTTTGGCCTGGATAATTTTGGTGTTGGTAGTAGCAACTGAATGTGCTATTGGTTGCTCCGCCCGGTATAGTTACAAGCAAGTTTTCATTTGTGGGTGATTCTTCGGTATCCCAATTGTAGCATAGTGGTCCCCAGCAAAATTTATTGCGCGAACCACTCACTTCACTTAATACTTGCCGTCTCACACGGATGATTTTATCTGTATTGCTGGTGTTAATTACATCCCAGTGGGTATCTATTTCAAAATCATCAGGATTTTCAGTATTACCTAAAACACAGGTTAAAGGATCTACTAGAACAATGCTTTGAGCCTTCAAACCAAGAGAAATAAGACCTAGAAACAAAGCGAGAAGTACATTTTTTTTCATTTGTGAAAAGATTATTTGCCGTTTATAAGTCAAATATACTTTCGAAGTGTGTTCTACCCTTCTCAGAATTTGAGATGAATCTTGGTTTTCCATGCTCATTTTCCGGATATCCTTCCATCAGGAATGCTATTTGTTGTATACTTGAATCTTGATAAAGGTCAATGAAATAGCGGTATTCGTGCATTATCTAGAGGAATTTTTTGTTAAAACTATGGGCTTAGCAATCTAACATTCGTTCATTAGTAAGAGGGCAAAATAGGCGTTGAATGCACTATTTTAGCGGCTCGAAATACAAATAACACAATCAGACTCACATGAAAAAAGTTTTACTTTCTTTCGCTGTTGCTCTCACAGCGCTCGTGTCGTCGGCTCAAATTCCCAATGGAAGCATTGCGCCGAATTTTACAGGTACTGACCTAGACGGAAACACACACACACTTTATGATTATTTAGATCAGGGTTATCATGTGCTTCTAGACCTTTCTGCCACATGGTGTGGTCCATGTTGGAACTATCACAACTCTGGCGAGTTGGAATTGCTATGGGATGAGCATGGTCCAGATGGTGATCAGACTCTTATGATTCTGATGATCGAAGCTGATGGAACGACCAACACAGAATGTCTTTACGGTGCTAACGGATGCAATAGCTCCACGCAAGGCGACTGGGTTGCCGGAACTCCTTATCCAATCATCGACGATGCTTCAATTGGAGATCTTTATGAATTGGCTTACTTCCCTACAACTGTTATCATCTGCCCAAGCAGAGTAGTTGTAGATGCTCAGTCTATTCAACCGAGCGCAGCTACTGTTGAATCATTTATGGGCGATTGCGAAGTAGCTACATTTACGAATGACCCAGCAATCCTTGGTACATCAGTTGCCGGTGGTACATGCGACAACGCTGATGTAACACTTACAATAACTATCCAGAACTTTGGTACTGCCAACCTCACTTCAGCTACAATTCAAGTAACTGGCGGTGTTGGTAATATCACAGAAAACTGGTCTGGTAACCTTTCTACATATGAAACGGATGAAATCGTAATTGATGTTCCAATGAATGGAGCAGGAACTCTGAATATTACCGTAACATCATCTGATCAGGACCCATCAAACAGCTCCATGTCGGTTACGGCTGGTGTTGCGACGTCTACGAGTAATGTGCGTGTTGCTTACACAACTGATGAGTGGCCTGAGGAATTCTCTTGGATCATCATGGACGAGAATGGCAATATGGTTGCAGAGGGTGGTCCATATGCTACCGGAACAGGCCCACAAGATCCAGCTATCGGATTCGACGACGTTTGGTTGGATGAAACTGGTTGTTACACTTTTGTAGCCATGGATGCATTCGGCGACGGTCTGCATGGTGCACAGTGGGGTGGTACAGATGGTAGCATCCAGGTATACGGTCTTACTGTAGGTGGTTTGCCACAAGGTCCATGGTTCAACTACGATGGCTCTTATGACTACGAAGAGGCTGCAGGTTTTGGTGAAGTGACGCAAGTAGTAAGCGTAACCAACAATGAGTTCGTTTCAGTACTTAGTGCATATCCAAACCCAACTAACGATATTACAAACATCAACTTCAGCGTTGCTCAAGCGGGTGTTGTATCTATCGAAGTGGTAAACGTACTTGGAGAAGTTATCATGGTAGACAACCAAGGTACTTTGAACGTAGGTACTTACAACCAACAAGTTGATATGAGTGCTTTGAGTGCAGGTGTTTATATGTTGAACATCCGTGCAAATGGCAACATCGCAACTATTCGTGTGAACCTCAATAAGTAAGATTATTTGAGATAGTTTTTAAAGAATCAGCAGTATGGTACAATCATTGTTTCCTACTGCTGATTCTTTTTTTTTGCATTATACATTAACACCATGAAACAAACCATTTTTGTACTCGCTTCTCTTCTATTTGCAGGAATAGCCGTTGCCCAGGATGCCAAAGTACCTAGTGTTCAGTTAAAGGATTTGGAAGGCAATTCAGTAGATACCGGAACAATATCTAACGATGGAAAACCTATTATCATTAGTTTTTGGGCGACTTGGTGTTCTCCTTGTAAAAAGGAGTTGAATGCTTATGCCGAGCATTACGCAGATTGGACGGAGGAAACTGGTGTTAAGATTATAGCTGTGAGTATAGACGATCAGCGTAGTCTTACAAGGGTAGCTCCTTACGTGAATAGTGTTTCATGGGATTATGTGGTGTTGCTCGATGCAAATAAAGCCCTAGCAAATGCTATGGGAGTGGTAAATGTGCCGCACACGTTTCTAATTGATGGCTCGGGCAATATAGTTTGGCAGCATAACAACTACTCCGATGGCGACGAAGATGAGTTGTACGAGCAATTGCTCAAGCTCACAGGCAAATAGTTTTTTGATCCGAAAGGATTTTGTTTTAGTGTATTAACCAACCAGTTTTTTATGTACGCCAAAATCATGGGGCTAATCTTAGCCTCTTTTGTCACATACTCTTGTGCCATTGGCCAGGAAGGGAACAAACCACCTCTTCAAGGCCAATTGCATGGAAATTTTCAAATGTTATTTCAGCAGTACAACGAAGACTCATTGATTGGTGCACAGGTGCCAGAGCAGAAAACAGCGATGAATGCTTTTGGAAATTTCACTTATACTTTAGGTGGTTTTTCTGCAGGTGTTCGTTTTGAAAGTTATCTCAATTCAATATTGGGCTATCCCGGTCGATTTACGGGGTCAGGCATTGGGTATCGTTATGCACAATATAAGAACGACTTATTTGACATTACAGTTGGTAATTTCTACGAACAGTTTGGCAGTGGAATGACGTTGCGTGCATATTGGGAGCCCAATCTGGGTATAGATAACTCTCTCGATGGAATGCGAATCATTTTCACACCTTTCAAAGGAATAAGTCTGAAGGGCATTTATGGCCATCAGCGCCTAGACTTCATCAACAAAGTTGAATTGACGGAAGGAATTGTTCGTGGTGTAGATGGGGAGTTGTTTTTAAATGACTTAATCCCTTCATTGGCCGAGTCTAAAACGAAAGTGACGGTCGGTGCGAGTTTTGTGAGTAAATATCAATCTGGAGAAACCATTCAAAAGGACACTTTGGTGCTCATGCTACCGAACAATGTGGGTAATTCCGGAGCTCGTTTTCAAATCAATCATGGTGGATGGATGGTGACAGGGGAATACGTGAAGAAAATCAATGATCCAAATGCGGACAATGGATTTATATATAAAGATGGAGAGGCTATTTTATTTAACGCGGGATATAGCCAAAAGGGTTTTGGATTGAATGTGGGTTACAAGTTTTTAGATAACATGGCTTATCGAAGCGACCGCGACCTTTTGCTTTTCGATGTGCCCATTAATTTCATGCCAGCCATTACCAAACAGCACACCTATAATCTGGCAGCTACATTATATCCTTATGCAACTGTTCTAAATGGTGAAGTAGGGGCAATGGCAGAAGTCTTTTACACCTTCAAAAAGGAGTCTGCTTTGGGTGGAAAATATGGCACTAATCTCAGTGTCAATTTTGCTGCAGCAAACAGCTTGGACTCAACCAATTTTCAAGGCAGAGAAGGTTTAATAGAGGGTTATCAGACCAATGGCTATGGTTTTGGCGACAAAAAGTTTGTGCGGGATTTGAACATCGAGATCAAGAAAAAGGTTAATAAAGACTTGACTTTGTTGTATTCCTATTTCTACTTTGAATTCAATACAGAGGTAACACCTGTAACTCAGGATTTCAAGGGAATTGTATATGCTGATATTCACGTCGCAGAGGTTCAATACAAAATTGCTCCAAAGCACTCGATACGCGGTGAGTTTCAAGCATTGTTTTCAGAGCAGGACAAAAAGGATTGGGCCACAGTTTTGGTAGAATATACTTTTTCACCACACTGGACCGTTGGGGTGCTTGATCAGTATAATTATGGAAATGACAATCCCGACAATCGTGTTCATTATCTTTACGGTACTGTGGGCTACATAAATGGTTCCAATAGGATTAGTGTCGGTTATGGAAAAAGACGAGAAGGAATTTTCTGTATAGGTGGGATTTGCAGGGCCGTGCCTGCGTCCAATGGATTAGAATTAACAGTAAGTAGTAGTTTTTAAAACGATTATAAGGCGATGAAAAAGTTCTTATTTCTATACTTTGTTCTTTTTACAATGATCACTTCATGTGACATTATAGATAATCCAATTGTGGATTATGGAATTGGATATAGAGAAGATCTATACGGCTCGGCACCCACATTCGGTCCAGCTACAAATTCATGGCGCAACGTTCTACTCGAGGATTTTACAGGTCACGATTGCGGAAACTGTCCTGATGCACATGTGGTGGCCGACGAAATTCTTGCCAACAATCCAGGGCGAGTTGCTGTAGTTTCGATTCATGCCGGTCCTTTGGCTGAACCACTTCTACCGGATTTCCCAAATGATTACCGAACGACGGAGGGAGAATTTTACTTCGCTCAGTTGTCATTTCAAGTGAATCCAATTGGCCGAGTGAGCAGAGAAGGAGGCGCTTCTAATATTTGGAGCCATGCTCAATGGACTGCTGAAGCCATCAATCAGATGAACGATGCACCTGCAGTTGTATTGCAAATGGAGTTGGACATGGATACTGTACTTGGTAATTTAAATATTCATGTGTACGATCAGTGGCTGCAAGCTTCAAGTGGAAACCAAAACCTAGTCTTGCTTATTACAGAGGGTCCAATCATTGGTCCTCAGCTTGAGTACACCCCAGAGGCCATAATCCATGAAGATTATGAACACAAGCACATGCTGAGGGCAGCTATTTCAGGGCCAGATGGTCTTTCAATTGCAAATAGTCCTGTGCAGGGAGAAGCGGGTACTAGTAGTTACACCTATGAATGGAATAGCAATTGGAAGTGGGGAAAATCTTACGTCGTAGCCTTTGTGGTAAATGCAAGTAATGGAGAAGTTCTCAATGTTATTGAAAAGAAGATATATGAATAAAATTCTCCACTTCGCCCTTTTTGTGATCTGCATTTTTTTTCGTGCGGAGTTATATTCTCAGGTCGATTTTCAAGGGGGTATTCGTGGAGGTTTAGTTTCAAGTCAAGTCAGTGGCGATGGTCTTGCGGGTTGGAATAAGTTTGGTGGTGCAGCAGGCGCCTTTGTGCAAATGGGTTTCAATGAAAGGAGTTCAGTATCCTTCGAAATTCTATATGCGAATAAGGGAAGTCGAAAACCTGCAAACGCGGATAACGATGATTTCAATACTTTCACAATGAAGTTGAATTACATTGAAGTTCCTATCACATACAATTATAGGCGAAATAATGTTCAGTTTGATTTGGGCCTATACGCAGGTGTACTCACAGGATCCGAAATTGAATTTAATGAAGCGAATTACTCCATTGAGCCGGCCTTTAACACCACAGATATTGGGGCTTTGGGAGGAGTGCATTGGCTCGCAAGCGAAAAACTTTCGTTCATTTTAAGGGCTTCATCTTCAATTCTGCCGATTCGTCCAGCGCCAAACCCGGTTCAAAAGTTTAGTTATTACGAGCAAGGTCAATACAACCAAGCTCTTTATTTATTGATTGGTTATTCATTTTGACGGCGAACATTTTCCTTCTCATTCTCTTGTAATACTTCTAATCCGAGAGAAAAAGATGTTGAGGTTCTAATTTTTGCTACCTTCGTAATCGTGAAAAGGCTTTTTATATATCTTCTTATTGTGTCTGTTACCTTTTCCATGACAGATTTCGATCAGTTACTCAGCGTGCCTGAACTATTCAGTCATTACTTAGAGCACAAGGAGGAAGAAGAGGATTTGTCGTTTATCGAGTTTATACACGCTCATTATTGTCCTGAGCACAAACATTGCGGACATGAGACCGAAGATTCAGGGACATTTCCCTATCAAAAAGTAGATTCAAGTATATACACATCTCTATGTATAAGTGAGGTGAATGAGGAGATCAGATTTTACAGTTTTTCATCTTCATTTACTTCGAGCGCATGTCACATCGAGCAATTCTGCTCTGAATTGTACACAGATATTTGGCAGCCCCCAAAACTCGTTTCGTAAAGGGTCCTGTATAGGGCTCTTGGGTTTGAGATGTTAGTTTGGAAAGATCGCTCCTCGTTGGGTTAATCTGAATTTGCTTCTCCTGTGGTGCATCGGAACCAACTATTTCGGGTGTACTAACTGTGTTCAACAAATAATTTTTACTGCCCTATGCTGAATCGATTAATACGGTTCTCATTAGCCAATCGAATGTTTGTGGTGGCTACCGCTGCATTTGTAATGGTTTATGGAACGATTACAGTAATCAATTTACCGGTCGATGTGCTTCCCGATCTCAATAGACCGCGGGTTACAATTTTTCTAGAGGCTAATGGCATGGCACCGGAGGAGGTTGAAACTATTGCCGTAACTCCGGTAGAAGTTGCAATGAATGGAGCCCCGGGTGTAAAGTCTGTGCGGTCGAGCAGCGCCGTTGGACTCGGCCTCATTTATGTGGATTTCGATTGGGGTATGGATATATACATGGCCCGTCAGATGGTTTCAGAAAAATTACTTACGGTTGATTTGCCCGAAGGAATTAAACCTATCATGGGTCCAGTAAGCTCTATCATGGGGCAGATTATGAATGTTTCTGTGAGCGGCGATAGTACATCTGCTTCCGATTTGAGAACACTTGCGGACTTTACCATTCGCAGGAGATTGATGAGTATTAAAGGAGTTTCTCAAGTGATCTCCATTGGAGGCGACAGAAAGCAATTTCAGGTATTGCTTTCTACTTCAAAGATGAAGCAATTCAATCTAACGGTAGATGAAGTGGAGTATGCTATGCAAAGGAGCAATCTGAGCACAACGGGTGGTTTTTTTGATCGTTATGGAACAGAAGTACTCATTCGCACAGTCGGATGGATTTCGAATGTGGAGGATGTAAAGCAAATAGTAGTTGCATACCGAGAAGGAATTCCCATTTTGCTAAACCAAGTTGCCATAGTTGAGTTTGGCGCAGCGATTAAGAGAGGAGATGGAAGTCTCAATGGAAGACCATCGGTTATTCTCACTGTAGAAAAGCAGCCGAGTGGCAATACAGTGGAAATTACGGACGAAGTGACAAGGGCTTGCGAGGAATTGAAGGCTTCGTTACCCGCTGATGTGAAATTGAATCCCACCATTTTTCAGCAAAAAGATTTTATAACCAATTCCATCACCAATGTCGAACATGCTCTGCGCGATGGTTTCATATTGGTAGTGATTATTCTGTTTTTATTCCTTTTGAATTTTAGAACAACGATCATTACCCTAACTGCAATCCCACTGTCGATAGTCATTACGGCAATTATTTTCAAAGCCTTTGGAATTTCGATTAATACTTTAACCCTAGGAGGACTGGCAATAGCTATTGGAGAGTTGGTAGATGATGCGATTGTAGATGTCGAAAATGTTTTTCGAAGATTGAAGGAAAATCAGAAATTAGATAAACCACGCCCAACAATGAGAGTGGTTTACGAAGCGAGCAGTGAAGTCCGAAATTCAATTGTATATGCCACTATAATTGTTGTCTTGGTATTTCTCCCTCTATTTTGGTTAGAAGGAATGGAAGGCAGGATTTTTGCTCCATTAGGCATTGCATATATCACTAGTATTGTTGCCTCCTTGGTTGTTTCACTTACAGTTACTCCTGCCTTATGCTCTTATTTACTTACACGATTCAAAAAGGGTAAAGAAGAAAGAGAAAGTGCTTTAGTCCGCTGGCTGAAAAATCAGGAAAGACGAACATTGAATTGGGCTTTCAACAAGACGCGTTTCGTTATTGGAATTTCTATTTTATTGGTAGCAGGTTCTCTGGCGTCGATTCCGTTTTTTGGAACAGAATTTCTTCCTCCATTTAATGAAGGTTCATTCACGGTAAATCTATCGGCACCATCGGGAACATCACTCGAGGAAAGCAATAGAATTGGCACCATTGCGGAGAACCTCATTCTCAAAGTTCCGGAAGTTGAATTTGCCAGCAGGCGAACAGGGCGCGCTGAACTAGATGAACATACAGAACCTGTTTCAAACTCTGAAATCGACATTAAACTTCGCGAGAATATTGAACGATCAAGGCTTGAGGTGATAGCAGACATACGCATGGAGGTTTCAGTTTTGAAGGGTGTTACAATAAACATTGGCCAACCTATTTCGCACAGAATAGATCATCTATTAAGTGGCGTCAGGGCTCAAGTAGCTATTAAGTTGTTTGGAAATGAACTAACCGAAATGAGAACCACTGCAGGTAAGATTGCAGAAACGATTTCGACTGTACCCGGGGTCGTAGATGTTCAAGTGGAAAGACAGGTAATGATTCCACAATTGCTTATTCGATTGCGCAGAGAGGACTGCGTGCAATATGGAGTGCAAGTGGGGAAGGTTGCTGAAGATTTGGAAATATTCTATAATGGGAAAGTTCAATCGCGGATTTTCGATGGCCAGAAGTCATTTGATTTTGTTTTGAGAGCAGAACAAGATGAACGTGTGAATTTAGACAACATCAGAAATTCTCTTGTTCATAATATCAATGGTGAGTTGATTCCATTGCAACAAATTGCTGACATCGAATATGCAAGTGTTCAGAATAGTATTTCGCACGAAAATTCTCAGCGTAAAATTAATATTAGTTGTAATGTTCAGGATAGAGATTTGGGCAGTGCGGTTCAAGAATTGCAGGCAAAACTGAAATCCGAAGTGAAGTTGCCGGATGGAGCCTACATTGTATACGGAGGGCAGTTTGAAAGTCAACAGAGTGCTTCCAAGACTATTTCACTGCTTAGTATAGTTGCATTGCTCGGAATCTTCATGGTCCTGTATCACCATTTTAAGTCGTGGAAACTGGCATTGCAGATCATGATAAACATTCCTTTAGCACTGGTTGGAAGTGTTCTGGCGGTGGCTATTACAGGTGGAACATTTAGCATCGCAACGATGGTAGGTTTTATCACCTTAACAGGTATTGCATCGAGAAATGGGATTATGATGATTTCGCATTATATCCATTTGATAGAACATGAGGGAGAGGAATTTTCCAAAAAGATGATTATGCGTGGATCATTGGAAAGATTGGTTCCGGTGATGATGACCGCACTGGTGGCGGCTCTTGCCCTTATACCCCTCACCCTTGATAAACAAGCTCCTGGAAAGGAAATACTCTATCCCGTTGCAACAGTTATTTTGGGTGGTTTGATTTCATCAACACTACTCAACATGGTTGTAATTCCAACTGTCTTTTGGAGGTACGGCGAAGCTTCGTTAAAACAGTATTTCGAGAAGAAGAAAGAACATATAGAAAATTTTAACACCGACGAACATGAAGCGTAATTCGGAAGCATCAAAAGTGTTATGGCCCTTATGTTTTGTGGCCTTCACATCATTCTTTTCGGTTCAGACTTTCAGTCAAGTTATCACTTTGAGTGAAGCAAAATTGAAGGCTGAGCAGAGCAGTGCACTTGTTCAATCTGCTTTGTTAGAGTTGGAGTCGAATAGAGAAATGGAAGGAACAGCTTTTAATTTGTATCAGCCGCAATTGCTGTTGCAAGCACCGACCGGAAATTTTTATACGATTGGTGTTCAACAGAACTTTGATTTTCCCTCTGTGTACTCCGCTAGAAAGAGTGTACTAAAAAGTGAAACAGATCGATCTGAAATAGAGGCTGAATCGACTAAACGAGAGGTTCGTTATAAAATTGGCGACTTATACATTCATTGGCAAACACTTGAATCGTTGAGTGATTATTATGGAAAACAACAGAACGATTTTTTAGAAATACGCAATGCGGCGGTCCGCAGTTTTGAAGCGGGTGAAATAGATCTCCTAGAAAAATCTTTTGCGGAGTTAAAATATCTTGAGGCCACACGAATCTTCGGTGCTCATAAATCTCAACGAGATGCAGTGAAACGATCCTTGGTGGGTTATTTGGGACTATTGGAAGGCGCTGTGTGTGATACATTGGGTAAAAACATGCAACTGGTGGCGTGGAGTACTAATGCATGGCGCTCGGCGTTGGTGGAGCTTGCCATGGCTGATGTGAAATTGAGCGAGGGTAAATTTAAATTACTCAAAAGGCAGAATCTACCCGGGTTCTTCGTGGGATATATGAATCAAGGCGAAAGAAGTTCAGCATTTGAAAATAGATTGAATGCCGGAGTTTCTATTCCACTTTGGTTTTGGCATACAGGAGCATCCAAGAGATCGGCTAAGCTTATTTTGGAAAAGTCTCAAAGGGATCTTGAAGCTGTACAAATTGAAGTTAATCAGCAATTTCAGATTGCTACAGGGAGGCACGATGCTTTGGTGCAATCAATCCTTATGATGAAGGGTGAGAGTCTTCCCTTGGCATCTCAGTTAATCAATAATGCCGGCAGAATGTATGAGGCGGGAGAAATTTCTCTGTCAGAATACATTCGAATGAGAAGCGATGCAGCTCAAACGGAATTGTCATATATACAGCAATTACAGGAATTATTGCAAACGCAAAATCAATTACAATTCATTACAGCAATACAATGAAAATATTACTTTTCTTATTGATATTTATACCTGTGCCAATGTTTGCGCAGGACGATCATGATCACAGTCACGGTGGACACGACCATTCTTCCGAAGCGATGGAAGAGTCGCCAAAATTGAGGAGAATTGCCGAATCTACATCGTCAAAGTACGAAGTGGTGATTAGTTATGGAGACGTTCACTCGAACGAAGAATCTACACTAAATATCTTTATCAGTGACATGGAGACCAATGCAGCCTTAGATAGTTTGAATATCACATTGAGATGCCCGGATATGAATAACAAGGGTTTCGAACTAAAATCTAAAGAAAAGGGTTTTTATGAATTCAAGGTTTCTTTTCCAAAGGATGGGTACTATGATTTTCATGTTGATCTAGATGGACCAAAGGGCAGTGCTACTTTGGTTCTGAGAGATGTGGTTGTGGGTGGCCACACACATGATGAAGCTGAGCACACGGACACAGAGGCATGGTACAAAAATCCATGGGTTGCTTTTTTGGGTGGTGTAGTGCTCATGTTACTTGTGTTCTTTTTTATCAATAGGGCAAAAGGTCGGAGAACATTGGTTGTAATGATTATTTTTATGGTTGTGAGCTCTCGAGAGGCGTTATCTCCGGCTTTAATGCAGGCACAAGACGATGGACACGACCACAGTCATGGGGCTAGTTCAAATGCAAAAAGTTTGTTGACAGATGAATTTTCGATACAAAAGGAGACACAGTTTTTATTCGAAATTCTAACGTCGAGGATACGCTCCGATTCTTTTAAGCCAGCGCGAAAGATTATGGGAAGAGTCATTGCAGCTCCAAATGGTTTTGCTGAAGTTCATGTTTCTCAAACCGCACAGATCGAATCGGTAAATGTGAAAGTAGGGCAAAGGGTAGAGAAGGGTCAATTGTTGGCCACGGTAAAACTATTGACTGATGCAGCTTCTCAAACATCGTTTCAAGCTGCATTGCATGAGGCAGAGTTTGAATATGCGGCAGCAAAAAAGGAAGTGGATCGTTTAAAATTGATCAGTGACATCGCAAGCAAGAAACAACAGGAGGAGGCTATGAAACGTTTTCAAATTGCCGATGAGAATCGGAAATTGCTTGCTTCAGGTGGTTCAAGATCCATGATATTGAAAGCACCCATTGCTGGCGTAGTAGAACCTTTTTCAGTTTCTCCGGGTGGGTCAGCGCAAGCGGGCGAACTACTTTTCAGTGTATCTAATTCTGCTCATGTTTTAATTGAAGCACAAGTTTTTGACGGAGACATGGAAGCGGTGCGCAACGCAACTGGATTTATGGCTCAATGTACGGATGCGAGAATGTCCAGTGTTAAATTGGATGGCGTAGTCGAAAGATTGAATCCGGTGAATCAATCTCAAGTGGTAATATTTAGTTTGGATAACGCTGAGGGAATTTTACAAATTGGAGAATTCGTTTCAGTTTTTGCCTTGGAAAGTGGTGCTAGCGGAAATCAATATGTGCCGAACGCCGCCATGAATGAGATCAATGGAAAACCGGTAGTTTTTGTGAAGGAAAGCGCAGAAAAGTTTCGAATCGAGTACGTTTCAATCGGGAGAGACAATGGCTTATACACAGAGATTTTGAATGGACTCAATGAGGGAGAACTTGTAATAACAGGAGGCTCATATCAAATGAAAATGATATTTTTGAATCAATAAGGATTTTGATAAAAGGAACTTACATTTAACCCGAATCATGCGCTGGAGATATCGGAATTCATCGGTCGAACTATTACTTTGTTCCATCGTATAGATTCGAGAATCCCGCAACGCATTAACCTCAATATGCTTCCAATGCGCAATGCAAGATTAAATTATACATTATGAAAAGGATGAAGTACGTAGTTTTATTATTTGGCGCTATTCTATTCGCATCTTGTGGGGAGAATACAAATGCAGGCGCAGACACAGTTCCAGCCGGAGAAACTGAAACCCACGAGCATGCCGACGGCGAAGAGCATGATGGACATGTTCACTCAACTTATTACACTTGCACCGATCACCAGGATGTACACGAACACGAGTCAGGAAAATGCCCGAAGTGTCAAAAGGACTTAATAGCGATGGAGGAAGAGGCTCATGAAGGTCATGAACACCACACCTATTACTCTTGCTCGGAACATACCGAAGTGCACGAGCATGAGGCTGGTAAGTGTCCGAAGTGTCAAAAGGATTTAATAGCGATGGAGGAAGAGTCGCACGATGATCACGAAGGTCGTGAACACCATTCTTACTATACATGCTCAGAGCATACGGATGTGCACGAACATGAGGCAGGTAAATGTCCAAAGTGTTCGAAAGATTTGGTTGAAAAGAAGGAGTAAACCGAAATCATTTAATGGTGCATTTTTGAGTCGGTCATACAGCATTGTGCGTCTCTCGAGATCAATTGGATTTCGATATCCCTTTGCGAAAAAGTAGGAATTTGTACCTGAACGCATTATTCAATTTTTTGGAAAAACAAAACCGCCTCAGTGGGCGGTTTTATTTTGAGTTGTATTCAAAAGATGTATCTACAATTTCTCAAATTCCTTGAACAATGGTTTTTCCATTTTGTCTACTGCTGCTTTCCACAAGACCCAATCGTTTTGAAGAAGTTGATTGACTTGTTCAACAATTTTGTCTGTTTCTTGCTCAAGTTTGCTCACGGCAATTTCAGCATTCCCTCCCGGTCTAGAGGATCCCGTGTCAATATGCGAAAACGACGACCACATGATATCTGAGTATCGTGTTTCTAAGTCTGAAATCCCCTTTACTCCATCCGGGGTCATGTATAATGCTTCAATCGCTTTAATGCGAGTAGCTATTGAATCAGCCTTAGAAAGCAAATCCTTTTTAAGACTGTCGTTTACATTGGTCAGACTCTTTTTCACCAAATCAATTGTCTTTTTTGCTGTTTTCAACTGCTCGAATCCTTTGTCGGCGCGTTCCACACTTTGTTTAATGCGATTGTAAAGTCTCATATGATCCGCTTGTGCTTCAGTATTAAATGGAATCCTCGGATCGTTGTGTACCACCACTTCTGTGGAATCCCTATTTCCTTGATAGTCGAATACAACTTTATATTTTCCAGGAACCACTGATGGACCATTGCCGGGCTCTTCCATTTCTTCCGGATTTCGTTCTCTGCGACTTGGCCAGTTAAAACCTTTTGTATCGAAATGCCAATTCAACCTGTTCAGTCCGGTATCTGGTTCATGTTCGAAACTGCGAAGCGTATCGCCGCTCATAGACAGAATAGTGATTTTTGTTTTTTTCTCCTTTTTTTCTTTTTTGTCTTTTTCGTCTTTTTCGTCTTCTTTCGTTTCAGATGGCTCCACGGCAGCTTCTTTTTTCTTGGAAGAATTTGAGCTGTTATTGTCTTTTTCCTTCTTTTCCGGGTCTACGGTGAAGTGATATTGCAGGAGCACTCCCGACCCTTTGTTATCGCCGGTATAGTGATGATCTGCTGGGAAACGTTGTCCACGAGGTCTAGTGTATTTAGCCATATATGCATCTGGAGAGTCGTATACATGAATTTTCTTTTTGAGAATATCCGGACCCAACGAAGCGAGATCGCGCAATGGTTGAATGGCATCCATCACAAATGCAGCTCTTCCAAAGGTGCCTATAACCAAATCATCTTCCCGTTCTTGAATCTTCAAATCTTGTGTAGCCACGGATGGATAGTTTTCGGTCCATTGGGTCCAATTGATTCCCCTATCAATCGAAACATATAGCCCATTCTCTGTACCCAAAAAGAGAAGGCGTGGCTCTTTGTGATCCTGAGCTATGCTAAGACAATGCCCATTTACTTTCTTTTCATCCACTAAATTTTTCCATGTGGTTCCCCCATCAGCGGAATAGAAGAGATACGGTTTCCAGTCGTTTTGACGATAGTTGTTCACTACTACAAACACTTCTTTATTGTTCGAAGGACCGAGAACTACCTGACTTATCCAACCATTTTTAGGCCAACCCGTAATGCCTTTCGAGATATTTTTCCATGTTTTTCCTTTGTCTTTTGTCAATTGAAGATTGCCATCATCCGTACCCACCCAAATGGTACTTGCATCTTTATGGTCTGGGCAAATGGAAATGATGGTACAGTAATTTTCTGCCGCTGTGGCATCAATCGTTAGTCCACCACTTTGAGCTTGATTGAGTTTGTTGGTGTCGTTTGTTGTTAGATCCGGTGAAAGCAATTTCCATGATAGCCCTCTATCGGAACTGTAATGCAAAAATTGACTTCCAAAATAAACCCCTTCTGCAAGATGCGGGTCAATACCAATGGCAGCATTCCAATTGTATCGAAGATCGATAGTATCCGGATGTTCTGGTCTTACAAATCGATTTTCTCCTGTTTCTGAATCAATGTGCATCACATTACCTCCTTGCGACATGGCATATAGATATCTCGAATCTTTCGGATAGGGGACTACATCAAAACCATCGCCAAATGCGACCTCTAGCCAATCTTCATCGCGTATTCCATCTTCATGCCATACATAGCCAGGTCCTTTCCAACTGCCATTGTCTTGCATACCTCCATATACATGGTAAGGTATATCATTATCTACATTGATGTGGTAGAATTGTCCGAGTGGTAGGTTGTTTACGAACTGCCAATTAGCACCTCCATCGCGCGAAATATTTAAGCCACCATCGTTTCCTTCTATCATGAATTTTGGATTTGTGTCACTAATCCAAAATGCATGGTGATCAGGGTGAACGCCCCAATATGGAAGTACAGTGCCCCAAGTTTTTCCCCCGTCAATACTTTCGCTAAAAATGCTGTGCAAATAGAAGAGATGGTTTTCGTTTAATGGATCAACATAAATTTCGTGATAGTAAAAAGGCCTATCGTCAACGCCTTCTTTTGTTACGAGCGACCAGGAAAATCCACCATCAGCAGATTTATATAGGCCCGTGTTTTTACATTCAATGAGGGCATAGATCACTTTTGGATTAGATGGAGCAATGGCCAAACCAATTCTGCCAAGTTCTCCTTCGGGTAGTCCATTTTTTTCTGTGAGCTTTGTCCATTTTTTTCCGCCATCTAAAGTCATGTGAAGTCCACTTCCCTTTCCGCCACTATTGAAGAAATATGGCTTTCGACCAAATTCCCACATCGCTGCAAAAAGTTTATTCGGATTTCTTGGATCTATAACGAGGTCTGCGCAGCCGGTGGAGTCATTTACGTACAAGGATTTTATCCAGTTTTTTCCGCCATCTTCTGTTTTGTATACACCTCTATCTGGATTGGGTCCCCACACCGAACCGGGGCAACCGGCAAAGACGTTGTTGCCATTTGAAGGATCGACAATTACACGATGAATGGTTTTAGTCTTTTCGAGGCCTGCAATGTTCCAATTGCGACCAGCGTCTATACTTTTATAAATGCCGGCTCCGCTTGTATGCGAATTTCTTGGATTGCCTTCTCCTGTTCCGGCCCATATTACATCAGGATTGGAGGAATCTATGGCCACAGACCCTATACCTTGTAAGGGCTGTTTGTCGAAAATGGGAGCCCAAGTAGTTCCTCCATTTTCACTTTTCCATAATCCACCCGAGGCTGTACCCACATATATAGTATTGGGATCATTGTCCAAGGCATCTATTGCAGTTACCCTGCCGCTTGTTACCGCTGGGCCAATCGATCGCATCGATAAATCTTTCAACTGGTCAGTTGGAATGCGCTGTGCGCTGCTGGAAATAGAAAGTAGTAGAGAGATTAAAAGAATAAGGGAACTTTTCATAGAAGTGCTAATGTGGTTTCGACGAAGTACTAAGACAATTGCGCTAAGGAAATGTTTCTGTCCTTTCCAACCAAAATATTTTTGTTGAAAGGCAATTATGGAGGTTTTTATGGTCTATATTTTATCGCGCATTGCGCATTTGAAGCATCTTGAGGTTAATGCGCTGCGGGATTCCCGAATCTACACGATGGAATAAAGTAATAGTTCGACCTATGAATTCCGATATCTCCATCGCGTGATTCGGGTTTATCCATTCTGATTATTAAATAGTCCATGCTGCACTGCGCATCGGAAGTTTTTTTGGGTAATGCGCTGTAGCATCTTGCATGCATGAAGTGGTAAATGCCGTCAAAGTAGCTGTTATAGACCAATGGAGTGAAATGGAATTGGACTATTACAGATACATAAACCCAAATCACGCGATAGAAAAATTGCTCCCTAATTTTGCCGATGAATGCAGTATTCTATCGCTTAGATTCGAGAATCCCGCACGCATTCTACAAAAATTGCCCTAATGCGTAATGCGGGATAAACGATATTGGACAGTGAATTCATGATTATCAGGCCTATTAAAGTTTTGGCTAGGGCTTAAATCATTCTCTCGTTCGGTACAAAAACGGAAAGAACTAGAGCTTACTGCATGGCAATTTACACCAGTTTCTTTTTTTTAGTAGTCCAAAGTATTTTATAATCTTGAATTGGTAAATAACTTGTGGTAGCTCTTAATTGGCTTGACCCCCTATTATTCGGACAATTTCGCTGTTGAGCAAATTTAATACAAAATTGTGACTTCTTTTGTAACGCAAGAAGCGACCGACGGCGACGTGTAAACGGTCGTCTCATGGTTGTAAGCGAAGGAAGTCATTTCTCCGCTTTTTCTTTTTAAATGGTTGCCCTTCGCGCGAATTATTTTTGCAAGAAGCTCCCTCTGGCTCAGAATGCCGGGTATCTCATAAAGTGGGTATCATAATTTGATTTTCACACCCTTCTTGGGGACAATACATGAAGGCACCAAATCATTTTCCCTTGCTTTTCGGAAAATCTCAGGTGGTAATCCTTTGGTTGATGTATGTGTTCTGTTCTGATTATAGTTCTTGTAAAATACACGCAAGCGATTTTTTAGGGAGTCAAGATCAAAATGCTCACGCTCAACTGAAGCGCTCATTGTAGCATGAAAGCTTTCGATGTAACCATTTTCCTGAGGAGTGTACGGATGAGTATATAGATGTTTGATGCCATTGTTTTTGAAGAATTCCTTGATCAAATCGGCTACAAACTGTGGGCCATTGTAGCTTATGACAACAAGGGCGATGTCCGAGCTGGCACGACCTGCTGGCTCAAGATGTTGTTAAATGATTATTTCCCATAGCTGCCGTACTTCTACAGCCCGAACAGAGTATCCAGTGAAACGGTCAAGGACCTCCCTGGTAAAAGTATCAATAACGCTTAGGGTATATGCTTGACACCGCTCTTTTACAAGCCAATGTGACTTAATATCCATCTGCAAATGGCTTAATGGTTCTGTTGGATTTAGCACTCTGTATTGTACGTATTTCTTGTTCCTGTTCTTCGACTTCCTTTTATTCTTTCCTGTGATATTCAGTCGCTTCATCATTCCCTCTACCTTCTTATGATTGATGATAAAGCCACTTAATTGAAGTTGCGCTGTCATACGAATGGCTCCACATTTCAGATCAGGATTTTGATCGATCTTTACCATTTCCTTTTCGACCAATTCGTTTGGTACCTTCTGATTGACACCTTCAGTCAATCGCCCGGTATGCGTGCTTAGAGGGCGTCCACGACTCCTCGAATTTATAGGCTTATAGTAGTACTGATGTTTTGTCATCTCAGCCAATTCTAGACATTTGTTGCGTGTTAATCCTCTGGAGATGTAGTAATTCACGACCTCCTTACGTTCGCCTGCGCATACTTTTTTTTCAAAAGTTCACCCTTCATTTGGGACTCAAGTTGCTCTTTAATCAACAAGTCCCTTAATTGTTGATTCTCCTTCTGTAAGCGCTTGATCTCTTTCAAATGTTCCTTGGTCATCCCATGTTGCAGACCAGCATCACCCATCTCATCGTACTTCTTCTTCCACTGATAATAGCTGGCCTCATAGATACCATACTTCTTACATGTAGCGGCAACACCCGAAAGGGCGCCATCTTTGAGAATTTTCAATTTCTCTTCTTTGGTCCTGTGGACTTTGGTCTTTCTTTCTTCTGACATGACTATACAAATTTAAGACTAGTCTTGTCCGATTCATTAAAGGGTTAAAACACTCATATCTGGATAAATAGAATATGAAATGTAAACAATTTTGTTCCCTACATACCTTTCACAACATCTTGTTCTATTCAATAGCAATTTTGTTTCGTTTAGTTAACGAGGATAAAACTCAGGTTACTCTGAAATTGACGTCTTTTTAATGTTTGGAAGCAATATCATCAAAACTTGGAGGTATTTCATAGTGTTTTTAACAAAGCTCAATTTTTTCCTTTTTGATGTACTATTGAATAGAAAACGCTATTTACTTCTTCTTTAATCCCGTTCTTTGTTCATTCTGCAATAGATTCGCTTTCAAAGTGACCCAGAAGAAGGTTCTGCATATAACACCATGGTATCCGAGTGATCAGAATCCCGCCTTTGCCATTTGGATTCAGCGGCATATCGAATGTTTGTCTCCCCATTTCGACCAACACATACTTCATTTGGATATCGATTTTGGGGGTTTGAATTATAAGAAATCTGAAAGTCCCGGAATAACACACATACGAATTCGAATTCCGATAATGATTTGGCGAGTACGTGAATGGATGTTTTTGTTTGTGTTAATGTCGTTTTGTATTCGCCGAAAAGTGTCTTCGAAATTCGACATTGTTAATTTTCATATAGCCTATCCTGCTTGTATACACATTCACCGAATTGCATCATTGCTTCCTTCAAAAAAGGTTATTACTGAGCATTGGAGTTATTATCATTATCATTTTCACAGCAAGCGAAAACTAACAAGAGTAAAGAAGATATTTCAACGAGGTATTCCGATTATTACTGTTTCTGATGCATTGGCTCGGGATATCGAAAATTTTTGTGGCTCGCCTATACCATTCCATGTGATACCGAATGTTGTAGACAACAAGTTTTTTTTTCTGAGCTCAAAAAATGAGGTCGAAGGCCATTTTTTGATGGCAGCATTTTGGAAGCCACCCAAAAATCCTTTCACTGTGTTGCATGGTATCAGTGTTCTTAAGGAAAAGGGAGCGATAGTGAAATTAAGAATAGCAGGATATGGTCCACTTTGGGAACAATTGAAGTCTCAGGTGGAATTTCTGGGGCTCTCTGATCAAGTGGATTTAATAGGGTCCATCGATAGTAAAAAGCTGGGTGAAGAGCTTAACAAGGCAAGGGCTTTCTTGTTACCTTCCGATTATGAAACATTTTCTGTTGTCTGTGCCGAAGCCTTGTGTTGTGGTTGTCCTGTGTTGAGCGATCCAATTGGTGCTTTGCCGGAATTGGTGACGCTCAACAACGGAATGCTCAGAGAGGAAGAAGAGACTTGGAGTAGTTTTCTAGAAAGATTTTTGAATCATGAATCCTTTGATAGGAGTAGAATTGCAGAGCACAGCGCGGAGAGATTTTCCAAAGAAAGGGTGGGCGAAAAGTATTCTTCTGTCTTAAATACTCTATAGGCTTTAATTTTGGCGATAATGCACATGAATCAAACAGACTTAAGTCAATTCAACAATGAGTGGTACGATCCAGGTTCACCACTCAAACGAATTCTTTGGTACATCGTGAGTCTAATTTTTTTCAAAAGTTCTTTTCCGTTTTCGGTTGTCAAAAAAAGTCTGCTCCGTTTGTTCGGTGCTCAGATTGGGGATGGAGTCGTAATCAAACCTTCAGTGAATATCAAATACCCTTGGAAACTAGTGATGGGAAATCATGTGTGGATAGGCGAAGGTGTATGGATAGACAATCTTGGAGCTGTTAAGCTAGGTGATCATGTTTGTTTGTCGCAGGGTAGTTTTTTGCTATGCGGAAATCATGATTACAAAAGTAGCAAATTCGATTTAATTGTAAAGAATATCGAACTGGAAGAAGGTGTTTGGATTGGCGCAAAGTCCATTGTTTGTCCAGGTGTAACATGCAAATCACATTCTGTATTATCTGTAGGTTCAGTGGCTACAACCGATTTGGAAGCTTATTCAATTTATCAGGGGAATCCAGCTACAAAGGTCCGCGACCGAGTAATTGAAAAATGAAGATAAGTGTAATAACAGTATCATATAACAGCGGTTCAACAATTGGTGATACGATACGTTCGGTTGTCTCACAGAAATATGACGATGTAGAGTATCTCATTGTCGATGGTGCATCGAAAGACAATACTTCAGAGATCGTAAAATCATTTGGTTCCGGAGTAACTTTTTTTTTGTCGGAAAAGGACAAGGGAATATACGACGCCATGAACAAAGGTGTTTCTTTGGCAAAGGGTGAAGTCATCGGTATTCTCAATAGCGACGATTTTTACTCAGATGAAAATGTTCTTAACGACGTAATGAATCTTTTTGAGGAAACGGGAGCGGATGCGCTTTATGCAGATCTTGATTATGTGGATCAACTTGATACATCAAGGATTGTTCGAAAATGGAGGTCCGGTGCTTATCGTGACGGACTTTTCAAATGGGGCTGGATGCCACCTCACCCTACATTCTTTGTAAAACGTGCCGTATATGAAAAGTTTGGCGCTTACAATCTTTCACTGAAGTCTGCAGCAGATTATGAGCTTATGTTACGGTTACTTCACAAACATAAACTCAAAGTTGCTTATTTGCCTCGAACCATTATACACATGCGTACGGGTGGTCAGAGCAACGTTACAATCAAGAATAGAATCAAAGCCAATATGGAAGACCGCATTGCGTGGAAGATAAACGATTTGAAGCCTGGTATACTTACCCTTACTTGGAAGCCATTGAGAAAAATCAAGCAGTTTTTTCACAAGTAAATTCCAATCAAAGTGCAGCGGAGTGTTTCTGAACTTATACCAATTCTGCTTGTAAAATAGTCCAAACTGTGTAATAGGCAGAATCGGTACACGACCCGGAAAGAAATCGGCTGCGCCTATTGTTTCGGTTTTACTGCATTCCCTTAAACCCAGAATCCGCAGTGGGATTCGCTATGAAGTGCTAATACCGTTTATCCCGCATTACGCATTAAGGCAATTTTTGTAGAAGGCGTGCGGGGTTCTCAAATCCAAGCGATAGAATACTGCATTCATCGGCAAAATGAGGGTGCAATTTTTCTATCGCGTGATTTGGGTTTATGTATCTGTAGTAGTCCAATTCCGTTTTACTCCATTGACCTATAACAGCTACTTTCACGGCATTTACCGTTTCTTGCATGCAAGGTGCTGCAGCGCATTGCCAAAAAAACTTCCAATTTGCAATGCTGCATGGACTATTTATTGTGCTGAATTGGTATTATCCCGAATCACGCGATGGAGATATCGGAATTCATAGGTCGAACAATTACTTTTCTCCATCGTTTAGATTCGAGAATCCCGCAGCGCATTAACCTTAAGACACTTCCAATGCGCAATGCGGGATTATTTGATGGTGTATATTCATACATCCAGAATAAAAATCGAGAAAATGCTTGATACCAAAGGGGCTTAGCGCTGCGATAGATTTCCAATGCGCATTCTGGTTTAAATAAAGGAACTTTATTTACCGCGCATTCTACTTACAGACAGGCATGGGATCGTAAGTATAAACTGAACGCGAATATAAAGGACTCGCGTTTCTGCAAAAGGCGTATTCAAAAAAAAGCAGTCCATAAAGACTGCTTTTTTAATGAGATATATTCTATTAGAACTTCGCTCTGGTTCTTCGCACAGTACTTCTGTTTTTCAACCAACTGTACTTAGATTTATAAAACTTCGAACGACCGCGAATTACCTTTCCTACCGTAAGCTGAGTGGTAAGGTAGCTGTCATTGTGAGTCGGATCTCCTCGCTTTGTATTGAAACCATCTACGTATTGGAAATTCTGAATACTCAAAGGATAAAATTCTGAATCGGTGTTTTCAGCATTTACCTTATCAATCAAACCTTGATATGTCTGGTGAACAAATTCGAAGCGCTGACCTTCTGAAGGATCAATAAGCGCATAATTCGTTGATATATCATCGAGATAATCTGTGAAGGTAGTTCTCCAGCTAAATTCCCAACCCACTCTCCAAAGTTTGTTGAATGTGAAGTACAAACCAATTCCCGCAGGAATCGCTAAGCCAATGGCAGAGTATTCTTCTTCTTGACCTTCAGTTTTCCATTGACGGAGGTCGAACCATTCGCCACCGTATTGCAATTCGCCTTCTTTAAATATTTGTCCTTGAGGATTCGAATAGAAACCAGAAAGTCCGCCAAAGAGGTACATTTTGAAATCGGGATTGTAATACCCTTGTCCACTTACGTCATTGTCATACCAAATAGTCAACTCCGCTCTTGCGCCTAGCTCAAACATTTGATTTCTAAAGTTCATGTTTCTCGCACGACGAGGAGGGTTGGTAGTCAATTCATCGCGATCTCGGATTACCAAATAGTCAAGATTACCTGCAACTGAAAGACGTTTTGAAAATTTATAGCGGCCATAAGCACCAACAGCAATTCGAGTGGTTTTTAAGTGCATGTCCCACACAAAATCACGGCGTGTAAGTTCTTTACCACCAATGTCTCCAAGATAGTTGGCGCCTCCGATTTTGAGTCCGTAGTCCCATTGGTACTGAGAGAAAGCACTGAGACTTAACAGTAAAGCTGCCAGAAATAAAAGTCTTTTCATATACGAACAAAAATTAAGGCTTATAAAACCGTGGGCTAAAATAGACCCTTTAGGCCTCTAAAGCCAAAATAAATTATCCTCTACGAGATTAACACAGAGAGGTTTTACTTTTCGGCGGAAGAAATCACTCATTCGTCGTAAAAATGGAACAAAACAGGATAGTTAGCTTGTTCGGAATTCGTTACCCCATCATACAAGCTGGCATGGTATGGTGCTCAGGATGGGAGCTTGCATCGGCCGTCAGCAATGCCGGAGGATTGGGCATCATTGGCTCAGGATCGATGTATCCAAACATTTTGAGAGAACAGATAAAAAAATGCAAAGCCGCTACCAGTATGCCCTTTGCTGTCAATTTACCCTTGCTCTATCCTCAGATTTCTGATCATCTTGAAGTTCTTTTAGAAGAGGGTGTAAAGATTGTTTTCACCTCGGCAGGCAATCCTGCCAAGTACACTTCTTGGTTCAAGGAGCGCGATTTCAAGGTGGTTCATGTTGTTTCTAGTTCCAAATTTGCAATGAAAGCCGAAATAGCAGGTTGTGATGCAGTTGTTGCCGAAGGTTTTGAAGCCGGTGGTCACAATGGGCGTGAGGAAACCACTACTCTTTGCCTGGTTCCAAAAGTCGTCGATTCTGTGAAAATTCCAGTGATTGCAGCAGGAGGGATTTATGACGGACGCACTATGTTGGCAGCCATGACATTAGGTGCCGAAGCCGTTCAAATTGGCAGTAGATTTGTTGCCTCGCTAGAATCGTCCGCACACGAAGCATTCAAGCAGCGTGTAGTACAAGCAAAGGAGGGAGATACAATTCTCACACTCAAAGATATAACGCCGGCAAGATTGCTTAAAAACCCGTTTTATGAGCAACTTTTATCTGCATATCAGAAATGTGAAGATCCGGAGGGCATTGCCGCCATTTTGGGTCGTGGAAGGGCAAAAAAAGGCATGTTCGAAGGGGATTTAACAGAAGGCGAACTGGAAATCGGTCAATGCAGTGCCAATTTCTCCCAAATCAAATCGGCAGGTGAAATTGTTGCGGAAATAGTAATTGGGTTCAAAATGGCTCATAATCAATGGAATCAGGCGCGCTACTCGTTCTAAAGTGTAGTATATGTTCTAGAGGCAACCATTCCAAATACTCTGTGGTTATAATAAGGCGTTAAAAGTGGCGTTACTACTATTTTTGCACCCCATTTAACCGTTGGACTTGAAATTTTCCTCGTTTACATATCTCATCTTTTTTGTCCTTTTTGGCATAGAGTCGCTCGCTCAGGCGCTCGATCCACCGTCCATTAGTTGTTTATCTATAGATGGAGCCGGCAATGTGAATGTTCAATGGCAAGTGCCGGCTGATCCCGGTGGTGAATTTGACTCATACCACCTTTTTAGTTCTTCGAATCTAAACGGACCTTACTTTGAAGTAGCAGTTATTGGAAATTATGCGAACACATCATACACACATCCCAATCCCATTTCTATCATTGATCCTGTTTGCTACTATATGGTAACCGAATCTTTTGATGGCATAGCTTGGAATTCGATCAATTCGGATACCTTGTGTACAATCAATCTCGATGCTGTGCCAAGCAATGCCCCTGATGGATATGCGGAGCTTTTCTGGACATCGCCATTTCCTTTCAACAACGCTCCTATAGGAATTCTTTATGAAATCTGGATGGAATATCCGGCAGGTATTTGGACGCAGATAAATGCTTTTCCCGAAGGCGAATTCGAATGGGATTATGAAGTGAGTGTTTGTGATGAATGGCTCAATTTTCAAGTTCAGTTGGATGTTGGAGGCTGCACTTTTACCAGCAATATTGTTGGGGATCAATTTATAGATGCAGTTGCACCGGCGGTACCCGTGGTATCTTCAGTATCTGTTGATCTGGCTACTCAAGATGCCATTGTTTCTTGGTTGCCCAGTTCTTCCCCTGATACACAAGCCTATATAGTGTACTCTGTAGTGGGTTGTAATTCGGGCGGAGGCACCGTTGTTACACCCATTGATACTGTATATGGGATCAACAACACCAATTTCATTGATATTCTTGCTGCTACTAATTCCGGTCCAGTGAGTTATTTGGTAGCTGCATTTGATACTTGTTATTCAGGCTTTCCTCCAAGTCCGAATACCAGTCCGGCCGGCTCCGATTGCAACACAACGATATTCCTTGATCCAATCCCTTTTGGAATTTGCAATCCCGATTTGGTTTTGGAATGGAGCCCTTATGAAGGTTGGTTTCCTGATGTTTATGAAGTTTATCATAGTACCGACGGCGTCGTATATACTCTGCTGGGAACAGTTTCGGGAACACAATGGACATATACCCATTCTAATGCACCGACGGGAATTACGAACTATTATTATATCAGGGCAGTGTTGAATTCAACTGGATTTTCAGCCATTTCTAATGCTCAATCTGTACTCACTCCATATCCAGTTCCTCCTGCATACGTGTACAATGTTGCGGCTACTGTTTCGGGAGAATCAGAGATCACTGTGGGAGTGGCCGTTCAGGCAACTACTACCGATCATACCTATTACTTGGAGAGAATGGAAGAAGGCGACGATGATTGGGACGAGGTTTCTTTTGTGGTTTCAAATGGTTCGGGAGCTATCGGTTATGTAGACACAGACGTGGATCCCTCGGTGTTCTCCTATACATATCGAATAGTTGTTCAGAATGTTTGTGGAGATTATGTGGATACCAGCAATATTGGCAAAACGATATTGCTCGAAGGAATCGCCAATTCTGAGAGGCTTGTGAATACATTGGTTTGGAGCAAATATGAAGGTTGGGAGAATGGAATAGCTAGGTATCGGATTTATCGGAGCATAGGTGCAGGAAACGCGGAAACTATGATAACGGAATTGGGCAGTAACATCAATTTTTATGAAGACGATGTTTCAGCATTGCTCTATTCGCCCGGTGAATTTTGTTATAGAATAGAGGCCGAAGAGATTGCGAATTCCCTTGGGTTTCAAGCCCTCTCAAGTAGCAATATCCTCTGCCTTTCGCAAGAACCAAAGATTTGGATTCCGAGTGCATTTATTGTAGATGGTTTCAACAACACTTTTGGCCCCATCATTTCATTTGCGGATTTCACGAATTACAAAATGATCATTTTTAGTAGATGGGGTGACTTTGTCTATGAAACAAATGATGTTTTGGCACCCTGGGATGGCACCATGAATGGCAAGTTGGTTCAAGAGGGAGCCTACGTTTATTATGTAGCGGTCAATGATGGAGAAGGCCGCCTCTACGAACGTCGAGGCACTATAACCATGCTCGTCAATGGTGACTAAGTCATATTTTAACGATCATTTCACATCTTGAGTATATGCGCATCACGGCGCAACGGCGTATATTTGCCTGAATTTATCCCGGTAAATTCAATATGTCCCAAAATCATTCAAAGATAATAGGCGAAGGCCTCACCTACGACGATGTACTGTTAATACCAGCTCACTCCGAAGTTCTTCCGAGAGAGGTTAGCATCAAGTCGAAATTCACAAAAACCATCGAACTCAACACTCCTGTTGTGAGTGCTGCTATGGATACTGTTACCGAAAGTGGATTGGCTATAGCAATGGCCCGTGAAGGGGGCATTGGAGTAATTCACAAAAACATGAGCATTGCGGCGCAGGCGGCCCAAGTGCGCAAAGTAAAAAGATCGGAAAGTGGTATGATTAAAGACCCTATTGTGCTTCCGAAAGGTGCAAATGTAGGAGATGCTTTAAAGATCATGGCCGAACATAAGATAGGGGGAATTCCAGTAATAGATGACGATGGAATCTTAGCGGGAATAGTTACAAACCGAGATTTGAGATTCGAAAAAGTTCCCTCTCGAGCGATTACTGAGGTCATGACAATAAAGGACCTTATTACAACTCAAACAGGAGATGACTTGAAGGCTGCAGAATCGATTTTGCAGCAATATAAAATTGAAAAGCTTCCTGTTGTAGACCCCGCAGGCCGATTGTTAGGACTTATCACGTATAAGGACATCATGAAATTGCGGAAGTATCCAAATAGCTGTAAAGATCAATATGGTCGTTTGCGAGTTGCGGCCGCTGTTGGAGTTACATCAGATACAATGGAACGCGTTGAGGCACTTTTCCAAGCAGGAGTGGATGCAGTGGTGATAGATACAGCACATGGACATTCAGAAGGAGTCATAAAAATGCTTCGACAAGTGAAGGGACATTATGGCGATCAGCTTCAAGTAATTGTTGGTAACGTTGCCACAGCCACTGCAGCAAAGGCACTAGCAGAGGCCGGGGCAGATGCAGTAAAAGTGGGAATAGGTCCAGGTTCAATTTGCACAACACGAATTATTGCTGGAGTAGGTGTTCCTCAGTTGACGGCCATTATGGACGTGTCAGAAGCGCTTCGTGGTTCTGGAATCCCAATGATAGCCGATGGAGGAATAAGATATACAGGAGATATCTCAAAGGCAATTGCCGGTGGCGCCAATACGGTAATGATAGGTTCTATGCTTGCCGGTGTGGAAGAAAGCCCAGGAGAGACAATCATATATGAAGGCCGTAGGTTCAAGTCTTATCGTGGTATGGGTTCACTCGAAGCCATGCAGCATGGCAGCAAGGACCGTTACTTTCAAGATGCTGAAGACGATATTAAAAAACTAGTACCCGAAGGTATTTCCGGTCGGGTTCCCTATCGTGGAAATGTTCAAGAAGTAATGTATCAGGTAATTGGAGGTTTGCGAGCGGGTATGGGATATTGCGGTGCTCGTGACATAGAAGCACTGCAGAATGCTCAGTTCATTAGAATCACTTCGGCGGGCATGAAAGAGAGCCATCCACACGACATCTTTATTACGCGCGAAGCACCAAATTACAGCCATCACTAAGCAAAAAAAGGAATTGGTTGTCTAATACCGTTTATGTATCTGAAATAGTCCTACACATTTTCACTCCATTCGTCTTTTTCAGTTACCTTAAAGGCATTTACCACTTCACAGCGAATCCCAATGCGGATTCTGGGTTATTTTCGATCCAATTTTCTGTTATTTATTTTTGGTCGAAACGTGAAAAAGGTATTAAGAACTTCCAAAGCCTATCAAAAATTCGTGAGTTGCTCATTTTGAGACTTTTTAGAGGTTCTCTTTAGTGAATGGTTCGTTAATTTTCTCACAACAGGAGCATTTACAGTTGATATTTTGCCCGGTAGAAACAAAATATG
>Ga0209591_10000390_pt1 | contig 57347 bp, 40 predicted proteins | sample MAT01_FD_187207 | JGI IMG/M metagenome (GOLD analysis project Ga0209591, IMG submission 187207) | Freshwater microbial communities from Lake Fryxell liftoff mats and glacier meltwater in Antarctica - MAT-01 (SPAdes) (version 2) | ecosystem: Environmental > Aquatic > Freshwater > Ice > Liftoff...
GCACTCCACTACCCTGGCCGACCAGCTTCCCTGATGGATGCAGTCGGGTGCAAGCCTGCTTGCCCCAACTGTCCGTGCTGCCCTGGTCGTCAGCGGCGCACCCCGCCATCGCATGCCCCGACATTATCGCTCGCAAATGCTACTGCCCCCACCGCACAACCCGCATCCGCTGCGAGGACAGCGCCCGCGACCTGGGCCGACACGATCAGCCCGCGGTGCGCGACCATCTGGCCCGCGGCAAGGATGTGGAGAAACGCCATGAAATTCGACTATGCGATGGTCTACGTTACCGATGTAGCGGCGTCGTTGGCGTTCTTCGAGTGCGCCTTCGGCGTGACGACCCGCTCGCCGGCATGCTGGTGATGCCGGTTGCAGGCGCGGCTGCGCACGAACGGGGCAATCGCGTCGCGCTACGGGTTGCGGCTGTGCATTCGTAGACCAACGCAGCAGCAAGCTAAACCGGCTCATACCGCCAGATGGCGGATTCTCGCGAATTCGACGGGCTGTGCGCGCACAAAACGAACGACCTGGAATTTGATAGCAACTTCGCCACTATGAGAGCATCGCTATCGATTCCTCAGGCATTGTGCTCATGGCCGCCGTCACCATTCGCAATCTCTCCGACGAGGCGCATCGCGCCCTGAAGGTTCGCGCCGCGCAGCACAACCGTAGCGCAGAAGCGGAAATGCGCGCCATTCTGGAGGCCGCCGTGCGGCCGGAGAATCGGCTGCGGCTTGGCACTACCATGGCGCAGATGAGTCGGAAGGTCGGGCTCACCAGCGCCGATGTCGAATCGCTACGGCAATTGCGCGACAGCAAGCCGGCCAAGCCGCTGCGTTTCAAGTGATTTTGCTCGACACCAATGTCGTAGCCGAGGCGATGAAGCCCGAACCCAATGCGGCCGTCCGCGATTGGCTCGATGAACAGGCAGCCGAGACGCTGTCTCTTTCCAGCGTCACTGTCGCCGAGCTGATGTTCGGCTTTGGCGCGCTCCCCAAGGGCAAGGGCAAGCGCAAGGACAGACTGACGGTTACGCTCGATGGCGTGGTGGCGCTGTTCGCGGACCGGATCCTCACCTTCGATCTGAATGCGGCCCGCTGCTATGCCGATCTTGCCGTAAGGGCTCGTGCCGCCGGAAAAGGCTTCTGCACGCCCGACGGCTATATCGCCGCGATCGCTGCCTCGAAGGATTTCGCTGTGGCCTCTCGGGATGCGAGCGCGTTCACGGCCGCCGGCCTCATCGTCATCGATCCTTGGACTGCCGCCACCTGAACGGCAGCGCGCCAGAAGCGGTAACTGCACCTGGATTGCCGAGGCGGCCGTGACTACATGTTGCGCCGGTATTCGCCGCCGACCTCGTAGAGGGCGTGGCTGATCTGGCCGAGGGAGTTGTGTTTGACGGCTTCGACAAGGGCTTCGAAGAGGTTGGCGCGGGCGCGGGCGGTTTGCTGGAGGTGGGTCAGGGTGCCGGGCGCGTGGGGGCCGGCTGAGAATGCGCGGGGTGTGGCGGTGCGGTCGCGCACAGGGTGCGCTCCTGCAGGGGTGGTGTCGGGTGCGGGAGTGGCGGCGGGTGCGGGGGTGGTGTCGGGCGTTGCGGTGGCGCGGGGGTTGCGGGCGGCGCGGAAGGATTCGACGTTACGGATCTGTTGCTGCTTTTCCGCTTCGGTGCTGCGGATCAGCTCAATGGTGGTGGCGGTCTCGCCGGCGTGTTCCTTGGGCAGGAACATGTTGACGCCGACCAGCGGCAGACTGCCATCGTGTTTCTTGTGTTCGTAGTACATGCTCTCTTCCTGGATCTTGCCACGCTGGTACATGGTGTCCATCGCACCCAGCACGCCGCCGCGCTCGCTGATCGCTTCGAATTCCTTGTAGACGGCTTCTTCGACCAGATCGGTAAGGGCATCGACGACGAAGCTGCCCTGCCACGGGTTTTCGCAGAAGTTCAGGCCCAGCTCGCGATTGATGATCAGCTGGATGGCCACCGCGCGGCGCACGCTTTCTTCGGTCGGCGTGGTGATGGCTTCGTCATAGGCGTTGGTGTGCAGGCTGTTGCAGTTGTCGAACAACGCGTAGAGCGCCTGCAGGGTGGTGCGGATGTCATTGAACTGGATTTCCTGCGCATGCAGCGAGCGGCCGGAGGTCTGCACGTGGTACTTCAGCATCTGGCTGCGCGGGCCCGCGCCATAGCGCTCCTTCATCGCGCGGGCCCAGATGCGGCGCGCTACGCGGCCGATCACGGTGTACTCGGGGTCCATGCCGTTGGAGAAGAAGAAGCTCAGGTTCGGCGCGAAGTCGTCGACCGTCATTCCGCGCGCGAGGTAATACTCGACAATGGTGAAGCCGTTGCTGAGGGTGAAGGCGAGCTGGCTGATCGGGTTCGCACCGGCTTCGGCGATGTGATAGCCGGAGATGCTGACCGAATAGAAGTTGCGCACGCCGCGATCGACGAAAGTCTGCTGGATATCGCCCATCATGCGCAGGGCAAACTCGGTGCTGAAGATGCAGGTGTTCTGTGCCTGGTCTTCCTTGAGGATGTCGGCCTGCACGGTGCCGCGCACGGTTTTCAGCGTGCGTGCCTTGATACGCGCGTAGGTGTCCGCGTCGATGACTTCGTCGCCACTGACACCGAGCAGCAGCAGACCCAGCCCTCCGTTGCCTTCGGGCAGCGGGCCTGCATATTGCGGGCGTGGCCGATCGGCGTAGATGGCGGCGATGACCTGCTCGGCGCGGGCCATGCGCGCGGGGTCCTCGCGCAGGTATTTTTCCACCTGCTGGTCGATCGCGGTGTTCACGAACATGGCGAGGATGATCGGTGCCGGACCGTTGATGGTCATCGACACCGAAGTCTTGGCATCGCACAGGTCGAAGCCGGAGTAGAGCTTCTTCATGTCGTCGAGTGTCGGCACGTTGACGCCGGAGTTGCCGACCTTGCCAAAGATATCCGGCCGCTGGTGCGGGTCTTCGCCGTACAGCGTCACCGAGTCGAAGGCGGTGGACAGGCGCACGGCCGGCTGGCCGAGACTCAAGTAATGGAAGCGGCGGTTGGTGCGCTCGGGCGTGCCCTCGCCGGCGAACATGCGGATCGGGTCTTCGCCAGTGCGGCGGTAGGGATATACGCCACCGGTGTAGGGATACTCGCCGGGCAGGTTTTCCTTGCCGAGGAACTTCAGCAGATCGCCCCAGTCGCGATAGCGCGGTGGCGCGATCTTGGGGATCTTCTGGTGCGACAGTGACGTGCGGTAGTTCTCGATGTGGATGGTCTTGCCGCGCACTTCGTATTCGCTGACTTCATCGGTGACGGCTTTCAGGCGTGCGGGCCAGTCGCGCAACTGTTTGAGCGACTCGGAAGCGAGATCGTCGAGGGCTGCGTTGTAGCGTTGCCGCAGCGTGAGGAGGGTTTTGTCGGGCGCGGCTTGTGTCGATTCACTCGATTCGCCCAGCAAGGCCGAAGCAACGTATGCCTGCAGCGGCGCCGGCAATGCCGGATCTGCGAGATCGCGCAGCGTGTCGAAGTAGCTGTGCACCCGGCTGGCGATCGCTGCCTGCGATTCGCAGCGGATGTTGAGCGCCCTGCCCTGTTCGGCGATCTCGGCCAGATAGCGCACCCGGGCACCCGGAATCAGCACCGTGGCGCGCGGCTCCTTGAGCGCCACATCGAGCTGCGGCCGCCAGTCGCAACGTCCCGACCCCCTGTAGGAGCCCACCCCGTGGGCGACCGCGGCCGCTGATTTCTCGCCGCTCGCGATCTGGCCGCTCACCCCCGACAACCCAAGCTTGTCCCGCACCAGCCGGCACAGGTTGGTAAACATCCAGGTGACACCCGGATCGTTGAACTGGCTGGCGATGGTGGGATACACCGGCACGTCTGCGTCGGCGAGGCTGAAGGCGTTGCGGTTGCGCTTCCACTGCTTGCGCACGTCGCGCAGTGCGTCTTCGGCACCCCGGCGATCGAATTTGTTGAGCACCACCAGTTCGGCGAAGTCGAGCATGTCGATCTTCTCCAGCTGGCTCGGCGCACCGAAGTCGGAGGTCATCACGTAGACCGGAAAGTCGACCAGATCGACGATCTCCGAATCGCTCTGGCCAATACCGGCGGTCTCGACCATCACCAGGTCGAAGCCGAGCGAGCGCAGGTAGGCCACGCAGTCCTTGAGCACGATGTTGGTCGCCACGTGCTGGCGGCGGGTGGCCATCGAACGCATGAACACACGTGGGCTGCGCAGCGCATTCATGCGGATGCGATCACCGAGCAGTGCGCCGCCGGTGCGCCGGCGGGTGGGATCGACCGAGATCACGGCGATGCGCATGAGATCAAACGCGGCGAGAAAGCGGTTCATCAGCTCGTCGGTGACCGACGACTTGCCCGCGCCACCGGTACCGGTCAGCCCGATGACGGGCGTGCGGCCGCCAGCGAGCTGCCACTGTTTGCGCAGGGTGGACAGCTCGGTTTCGGGAATCGCCCCGTTTTCAATCGCGGATAGGGTCGCCGCGATGGTGGTCTCGCTGGGCAGGTCCTCAGATTCCGCGCCGAGCATGCTGGGCACAGCCGCGGCCGGTGGTCGTGACAGCCGCGCCGCGTAAGTGCGGCCCACCAGATCCTCGATCATCGCCACCAGCCCCATCGCCATGCCGTCATTGGGGTGGTAGATGCGCTCGACGCCGTACGTGTGCAGCTCGGCGATCTCTTCCGGGGTGATGGTGCCGCCACCGCCACCGAATACGCGGATGTGCGGCGCGCCGCGCTCGCTGAGCATGTCCACCATGTACCTGAAGTACTCCATGTGGCCGCCCTGATAGCTGCTCAGGGCAATCGCGTCCGCATCCTCCTGCAGGGCTGCGCGCACCACGTCCTCCACCGAGCGGTTGTGGCCCAGATGCACCACTTCGCCACCCTGCGCCTGGATCAGCCGGCGCATGATGTTGATGGCCGCATCGTGGCCGTCGAACAGACTTGCCGCGGTCACAAAGCGCAGGGGTGCCAGGGGTGCGGCCTGGCCCGGTGCAGGCAGGCGGGTGGCGGGGGTGCTCATGGCGACTCCGGTGCAGCGGTGGCGATGTGCCGATTGTAGGCGAACCGGGTCGCCCGGAAGGACCCCCGCACGCGCCTGCCGAACGGCTTGTGCGCCGCCGTACATTGCCTGAATGCGGATCGGCGCATACTTGGCCCCGGTTTGTGAGCCAGATCGGCGTCATGAACAGGCACGGGGGTGCATCCGTTTGTCATCCCTGCGCGTAGTTGCTTGAAGGCCTTCGGGCGGCATCCGCCACTCGAAACAGCTCAACTCATGGGGAGATGTGCGATGTTGAAGCGAATCGGTTTGGCAACTGTCGGTGCAATGCTGGCGATCGTGGGCACCGCAGCGCACGCTGCGGATCATCGCGACTCGCCGATCGCCACTGCGGATCCCGCGGCGGATTTGAACGACATCTACGCATTCGTCAATCCCAACAACCCGGCCGAGACCATTCTGGTCGCAACCGTGGTTCCGTTCGCGACGACCAACTCGCGCTTCTCCGACGTGGTGGAGTACCGGCTGCATATCGATAACGGTGCCGGTCCGAACAGCTTCGTGATCCTGTGCCGCGCATCCGTCCAATCGACGGTGATGACCTGTAACGGTCCGGGCGGACTGACCGTCAGTGGCGGTCTCAACCGCACGGTCGCCGGGACCGGCGTGCGCATGTTCGCCGGCTTGCGTGACGATCCGTTCTTCTTCGACTTCAATGCCTTCAACGCAACGCGTGCGGCAGTCGCCCCGCGCTTCACCAATCCTGGCAGCAACTTCTTCAGCGGCAATACGCTGTCGCTCGTGCTCGGCGTACAGTCCAGTCGCCTGACCAACAATGGCGCCAACACGACCCTGCGCATCTACGGCTCGACCACCCGTGTGGGCGAGATCGGCGTGTCGGCGGGGATCAGCGGCCTGTGGTACGACGCGGCGAACCCCGGATTCGGTGCGCATATCGAAGTCCTCGCGCCGACAATCGCAAGCGGCCCCGATCGGGTTGCCTTCGCTTGGTACACCTACAACCGCAGCGGCCAGCAGCGCTGGGTGGTTGCCGACGGAACGCTTGTCAATTCGCAGACCAACCTGACCAACGCCATCTACACCACCGGCGGCATCGCACCGCCGAATTTCAACCCGGCGCAGGTGACGCAGCGTCCTTTCGGCACCATCGCGATCAACTTCAGCAACTGCAATACCGCCACCATGACCTTCACCACCAGCGACCCGGAGTTCAGCTCGGGCATGGTGACGCTGACCCGCCTGACCGCGATCAAGGACCTGCCCTGCACCAACTTCCTCGCCGGCCAGATCGATCGCAATGGGCGGCCGGGAATCAACACCGTGCTGATCGACCTGTTGGCGAACACCGGCAAGAAGGACCAGTACAACCGCGCGGTCGACCCGGCGAGCTGGGCGGGCCTGTTCCAGGCCGAGATGCAGGCCAATCTCGCAGCACTCGATACGCTCGATGGCACGACCGGAAACACCCTGCTCCCGCCCGCCACGGCCGCCAGCGTGTTTGTCGATGACCGGCTGGTGATCAACGTGGCGCGTCCGCAGTGCGATGCCTATCTGGCGATCGAGACCAACAATGCGACCTTCTGCGGTGGCCGGACCCTGGCCCGCGACGTGATCGACGACACCCTCGGCGCAGTCGTAGGTCCCGGCGTGCGCGACAACGTGGCCAACGACAGCGTCATTCTGGCCGACTTCCCGTTCCTCGGCGTGCCGCTGTGACCCAGCGCGCGTTGCAATAGCGCAATCCGGGGCGCCATCACTGGCGCCCCGGTCTTTTGTGGCACCGGCAAACCGACAGGGGAACACCTCGATGCGTTGGCAAATCGCGCTACTGACACTCGCGCTCGGCGGCTGTGCGGCCCTGGCACCCGGTCCCGAAACGCCGCCGCAGGCCGTACAGACGACTGCGAGCCCGCCGACCATCGGACCGCGCTATCCACTGACGGTCGACGACTACCGCACCACCGATCCGGCCATCTATATCGGCAACGTCGACGCGCATGTGCTCGGCGTGCGCGAGGCGCTGGCGCGCAGCGGCAACCCCCAGCATGCGTCTGCGTTGGGCGGCGCCCTGCTGCAGCGGTACCGGATCATCGGGCGCGTCGAGGATGCGGACGAGGCTCTGCGGTTGCTCAAGGACGCCGCTGCGGCACGCCCTGACGACGTGCAGACCGCCGTGCTGCTGGCCAGCGCGATGTCGGTGTTCCACGAGTTCGACGCAGCACGCGCGCAGATCCAGCGCGTAGCCGGCCTGGGCGGGGCGCGCGACGATGCATTCCTGGTGCGCACCACGCGCGAGATCGATCTTGCCACCGGCGCCTATGCAAACGTCGCCGATCTGATCGCTGCCGCCGCGACCCCGGTTGCAGACTTCTACGAGCTTGCGCTGCGCGCGGACTTGATGGCCGCAAAGGGCGATCCGATCATGGCCAGCCACTTGCTGCAGACCGCCCAGGGTCTGTTCGCCGACGTGGATCCGTTTCAGCTGGCCTGGTTGCATACACAACAGGGCATCATCCTGCTGCGCTTTGGTGACGTCGCCGGTGCGCGGACCTTTTTCGCCGCGGCCCATGCGCGCCTGCCGCAGTATTACCTGTCGACCGAGCATCTGGCCGAGACCGAGTTCCTGCTCGGCAACCTGGACGTCGCGCGCACGCTGTACCTGCAGGTGATCGAACAGACCGGCAATCCCGAGTTTCTGGCCGCGCTGGCCGATGTGGAAGCCGCTGCGGGGCGCAAGCCCGCGGCAGATGCGGCGCGTCTGGCCGCGCGAGCCGGCTACGAGACACTGCTGGTCGCGCATCGCGCCGGCTATCTTCAGCATGCCGCCGAATTCCATCTTGTCATCGGTGAACCGGCGCTTGCGCTGCAGATGGCACAGGAGAACCTTGCGCTGCGCCGCGATGTACTCAGCCTGGCTCTGGTGATCGACACGGCAATCGCAAACCAGCGTACCGACCTCGCGTGCGCGGCATTCCGCGATGCCACCGCGACCGGTCTGTCGCCGCCAGAGATCACGCGGCACGCGACGCTGGCTCAAGCCTGCAAGACCTGATCGCGGCAGCACTATTCCTGCAGTAAAGAAGCTTCGAAGCGCTGGTTCACGTGCTCGGGTCTGGCACGGGCCCGGAACGGGATCACCCGTCCGTAGACGCGGTCGACATTGACCCGGTTGCGACCGCCGCGTCGCGCTTGGTCGCAAGCGCGCTCGGCGCGCGCGAGCAGGATGGTCAAACTGTCGTTGCCGCGCTCGCTGCAGGCGACCCCGAAACTGGCGGTCAATGCCAGCCACGGCAGGCCCGGCAGGCGCATGCGGCGGATCGCGGCGCGCACATGCTGGGCAATCGCGTGGGCCTGGTCGGGTTCGACCGACGGCAAGGCGATGGCGAACTCGTCGCCGGCGATGCGACCGGCGAGGTCGACAGGCCGGATCGCGCCGCGGATGCCGGTCGCTACCTGCACCAGCAGCTCGTCGCCCAGGTCGTGGCCATGGGTGGCGTTGATACTGCGGAAATGATCGATATCCAGCATCAGCACGCCGAAATTGCGGCCCTCCGCCAATGCGCTGGCACGGGCCGCATCGGCGCGCTGGAAGAACTCGCGGCGCGCGAGCATGCCGGTCAGCGGATCGACCCCGCTGGAATGCTGCAGACGCCGCTCCAGGGCCTTGTGCGCGCTGACATCGCGTTGGATCGCGGCGTAGTGGGTGATGGTGCCATCGGCACCCCGCATCGGCTTGACCGACAGGTCCATCCAGCAGGTGCTGCCGTCTTTGTGGTAGCTGAGCACTACCTCGCGCACCGCTTCGCCGTGCTGCAGGCCCGCGCGCATTCGGGCGATCACCGCGCCATCGGACTGTGGGCCGCGCAGCATGCACACGCTGTTGCCGACTGCCTCGTCTGCGCTGTAGCCGGTAAGCCTGGTGAACGCCGGATTGACGTACACGATACGCGGGCCATCGCCATCGAGCGGTGCGGCCTCGCTGACGATCACCACGTCGGCCAACAGTCCGATCAACTGCTCGAAGCGAGGTTGCATGGATTGCATTCCAGGGCAGGCAAAATGGCTTCACCACGCGACGGGCGCGACGGTGCTTGCCAACGACATCGGCCGACTGCAGCGATTCTTGAGCGCGAGCGCCGCGAAACGACGCTCGAAGCGACCTGCGGCCGGGGATCTCCCGATTGCCGAAAAGCGTCAAGCGTGGCCCGCTTTCAGGCGCGACCCGGCATCGGCGCATCGCTGGCACTGGACTTCGGCGAGGAAGCCAGCGCCAGCTGATGTGCCTCAGCGCGGCGCGCTGATCTCGATGCCGTCGTCGAAGAGGTAGGTCTGCACCGTGCGCGACTTGGTTCGCATCGCTTCGCCATCGACCTCCTGCTTGAGCGGCAGGCCGGTGTCGGTGTCGATCCACAGCGTCACCGTGCTGCCTGCGGTGATGCCCATCATCGTCACCCTGGAGTCGTAGCGATACACCTTGGCGTCGCGACCATCGACCGTGTCGTCGGCCAGCTGCTCGACATTGGTCATGCCCTCATGGGCCTTGCGCATTGCCGCGGGCGTCAACGACTCGATCATGCGGCTCATGTCCATCGGCAGCTTCATCCACTGGCCGCCCTGCTTCATGTACGTCGAGCCTGGCAGGATCACATACTCCATCACCGTACCGTCGGTGTCGGCACGCATCGCGTAGCGGTCCGGCCAGACCACGGTGGTCTCCATTCGCGTCGTGCTTCCCTTGCTCTGGCTCACGCCGACCATGCGGAACTTGCCCTTGGCGACCATCGCCTCGTGCGCGGCCAGGATGTCTTCCTTCGGTCCTGCGAATGCCGCTGCCGCAAAGCCGAACAGCATCACTGCAAGTGCTGCGGTATGAACAAGGCGTGGGATCGTCACTGGCGGTTCTCGGTGGGGCATCGGCAGCCCCGAGCAGGCCGAGGATACAGGCTTCACATCACAGCAGGTTCGCACGCAAGGTTCGGCCACCCCGCTACGTAACGCGGTCGATTCTGCATGCAACTCGCGCTCGCCACTGGCGGTGGGTCATCCGCGATAGACTCTCAGACCCCGAACGCCTTGGGTCGGTAGTACCTGCGGCACCCGCTGACCCCGCGAGCACCCAGCGACCATGCGCCCGTTCCAACTGACCGAAGAACTAGACCTGCTGCGCGAGACCGTGCACGCCTTCGCCGAGAAGGAAATCGCGCCGCGCGCCGATCGCATCGACCGCGACAACCAGTTCCCGGCCGATCTGTGGCGCAAGCTCGGCGACCTCGGCCTGCTCGGCATCAGCGTGACGCCGGACCACGGCGGATCCGGCATGGGTTATCTCGCGCATGTGGTGGCAATGGAGGAAATCTCGCGCGCCTCCGGCTCGATCGGGCTCTCTTACGGCGCGCATTCGAACCTGTGCGTGCAGAACATCGCCAACAACGCCAGTCAGGAACAGCAGGCGAAGTACCTTCCGAAGCTGTGCAGCGGCGAGTTCATCGGCGCACTGGCGATGAGCGAGCCGGGCGCGGGTTCCGACGTGGTCGGCTCGATGGCCTGCCGCGCCGAGCTCAAGGGCGATCGCTGGGTCGCCAACGGCTCGAAGATGTGGATCACCAACGGTCCCGACGCCGACGTGCTGCTGGTGTATCTGCGTACCGCACCGCGGCCGGCCGGGTCGCGCTGCATGACCGCCTTCATCGTCGAGAAGGGCATGAAGGGATACTCCACCGCGCTCAAGCTCGACAAGCTCGGCATGCGCGGCTCGAATACCTGCGAGCTGGTGTTCGAGGATTGCGAGATTCCCGACGAGAACCGGGTGGGCGAAGTCAACGAAGGCGTGCGGGTACTGATGAGCGGACTCGACACCGAACGCCTCGTGCTCTCGGGTGGCCCGATCGGACTGATGCAGGCAGCGCTCGATATCACCCTGCCCTACGTGCGCGAGCGCAAGCAGTTCAACGCCCCCATCGGCACCTTCGGCATCATGCAGGCCAAGGTGGCCGATATGTACACCGCGCTGCAGTCCTCGCGCGGTTTCGCCTACATGGTGGCGCAGGATTTCGACCGCGGGATCAAGAGCCGGATCGATCCGGCGGCGTGTCTTCTGAACGCCTCGCAGAACGCGGTGAAGGTCAGCCTCGAGGCGATCCAGGCGTTGGGCGGCAACGGCTACATCAACGACTACCCGGCCGGACGCCTTCTGCGCGACGCGAAGTTGTACGAGATCGGCGCGGGCACCAACGAGATCCGGCGCATGTTGATCGGGCGCGAGCTGTTCCATGGCAAATCGTAGGAGCGACGAACGCCATTTGCCCGCTGACGTCTCGCAGCGCGATAATCGCTGACCACCACCGGAGTTGCGGCCATGTCGGATTCGATCGTCATCGTAGGTGCCAAGCGCACCCCCATCGGCGCGCTGCTCGGGCAGTTCACCGGCGTTCCGTCGCCGACCCTGGGGGCGGTCGCGATCAAGGCGGCGCTGGCGCAGTCGATGGTGCCGGCGGCCGATATCACCGAGGTGCTCATGGGCTGCGTATTGTCGGCCAACCTCGGTCAGGCGCCGGCCCGACAGGCCATGCTGCAGGCCGGGCTTCCCGCCTCGGCTGCGGCATCCACCATCAACAAGGTGTGCGGTTCGGGCATGAAGGCGATCATGCTCGGGCATGACCTGCTGCAGATCGGCTCGACCGACCTGGTGGTGGCAGGCGGCATGGAATCGATGACCAATGCGCCGCACCTGATTCCGAACAGTCGGGTCGGCACCAAGTACGGATCGATCGAAGTGATCGACCACATGTCGTGGGACGGCCTGACCAATCCATCCGACAAGCAGGCGATGGGCGTGTTCGGCGAGATGTGTGCGGACAAGTACCAATTCACCCGCGCCGAGCAAGACGCGTTCGCCGCGGAGTCGGTGCGTCGCGCACAGGCCGCCATCGCCAGTGGCGCGTTCCGTGACGAGATCGCAATGGTTGCGATTTCCGGCCGCAAGGGTGAGGTTCACGTCGATACCGACGAGAGCCCCGGCAAGCTGGATGCCTCGAAGATTCCGTCGCTCAAGCCGGCATTCAAGAACGACGGCACCATCACCGCCGCAACCTCCTCGAGCATCTCCGACGGCGCGGCGGCCACCATCCTGATGCGCCAGTCAGACGCCAGGGCACGCGGCATCGCGCCGATCGCGCGCATCGTTGGGCACGCAACGCATTCGCAGGAACCGGAGTGGTTCACCACCGCACCGGTCAGCGCGATCGGCAAGCTGCTGGCCAAAATCGGCTGGAGCGTAGCCGACGTCGATCTGTTCGAAGTCAACGAAGCCTTTGCCGTGGTCGCCATGGCGCCGATGCGCGAGCTCGGAATTGCCCACGGCAAGCTCAACATCAACGGCGGCGCCTGCGCTCTGGGCCATCCGATCGGCGCTTCGGGCGCCCGCATCGTGGTCACCCTGCTGCACGCGCTGCGCGCCCATGGGCTCAAGCGCGGCGTGGCCGCCCTGTGCATCGGTGGCGGCGAGGCCACCGCGCTGGCCGTGGAACTTGTTTGAATCTTGCGGTACAACTGCGGTTCCGTTATCGATCGCCGATCACGGCAACAAGTACAATCTTGCAACCCGAGGAGAGATTCACCATGAAGATGACCAAGTTCGCATTGGCTGCCGCCATTGCGTTCGGCCTTGCCGCCTGCTCGCAGCAGTCGGCCGACCAGGCCAAGGAAGCCGCCGACAAGGCTGCCACAGCAGCGCAACAGGCAGCCGACGCCACCAAGCAAGCGGCCGACCAGGCTGCCGAGGCCGCCAAGCAGGCCAGCGCCGCAGTAGGCCAAGCCGTCGATTCCGCAGGCATGGCTGCCGGTGACGCAGCGCAGGCCGCAGGCGATGCCGCCAAAGCCGCAGGCGAAGCCGCCAACGATGCCGCTGAATCTGCAGGCGATGCAGCCGCAGCAGCCGTCGACGCGGCCAAGGCTGCAGCAACCGACGCTGCCGACGCGGTCGAAGCAAAAGCCGACGAAGTGAATGCAGAGGTCAAGGAAGAGGTCAAGAAGGACGGCTGATCGCGCCGCCCTTCGTGTGTTAAAGAAGCCCCCGCTCGCCGGGGGCTTCGCATTCTGGGGCGGGTCAACGCGCCGGACCGCGGGCAGCAAGCGGCATCGTTGTACCACCGGCCCCGGTCTGTGGTTTGATTGTCGGGCATTCCCTGCCGGATTGACGCAAGCCCCCATGCCCGCCATCGAATCGAAGATCGATCCACGCAGCGATGATTTCGTCGCCAATGCAGCGCAACTGACCGCGCTGGTCGACGATCTGAAGCAGCGCCTGCAGCGCGCGGCCGCCGGCGGCGGCGACAAGGCGCGCGCCAAGCACACCGATCGCGGCAAGCTGCTGGCCCGCGAGCGCATCCGTGCCCTGCTGGACCCGGGATCACCGTTTCTGGAGCTTTGTCCGCTGGCAGCCGAGGGGATGTACGAGGGCGCCGCACCGGGCGCTGGCCTCCTCGCCGGGATCGGACGCGTGCACGACTGCGAAGTGCTGGTCATCGCCAACGACGCCACGGTCAAGGGCGGCACCTATTTTCCGATGACGGTGAAAAAGCACCTGCGCGCGCAGGAGATCGCGGCACAGAACCACCTGCCCTGCGTGTATCTGGTCGATTCCGGCGGCGCGTTCCTGCCCCTGCAGGACGAGGTGTTTCCCGACCGCGATCATTTCGGGCGCATTTTCTACAACCAGGCGCGCCTGAGCGCGCAAAACATTCCGCAGATCGCGGTAGTGATGGGCTCGTGCACCGCCGGCGGCGCCTACGTGCCGGCGATGAGCGATGAGACCATCATCGTGCGCGAACAGGGCACCATCTTCCTCGGCGGCCCGCCGCTGGTGAAGGCCGCGACCGGCGAGATCGTCGACGCCGAGGCGCTGGGCGGGGCCGAGGTGCACACCGCGCAGTCGGGCGTGGCCGACCACTTCGCCGAGAACGACGCGCACGCGCTGCAGATCGCGCGCGAGGTGCTGGCGCATCTGAACCGCAACAAGCCGATGCCGCTGGCATTGCGCACGCCAGTCGCTCCGAAGTACGACCCGCGCGAGTTGTACGGCATCGTGCCGCGCGACACGCGCTATCCCTTCGACATCCGCGAGATCATCGCGCGCATCGTCGACGGCTCCGAGCTGCAGGAGTTCAAGGCGCGCTATGGCAAGACGCTGGTCTGCGGCTTCGCCCACATCCACGGCTATCCGGTCGGCATCGTGGCCAACAATGGCATCCTGTTCGCCGAGAGCGCGCTCAAGGGCGCGCATTTCATCGAGCTGTGCAACCAGCGCGACATCCCGCTGGTGTTCCTGCAGAACATCACCGGCTTCATGGTCGGCCGCAAATACGAAAACGCCGGGATCGCCAAGGATGGCGCCAAGATGGTCACCGCCGTGGCCTGCTCGCACGTGCCCAAATTCACCGTGATCATCGGCGGCAGCTTCGGCGCCGGCAACTACGCGATGTGCGGCCGCGGCTACTCGCCGCGCTTCCTGTGGATGTGGCCGAACGCACGGATCAGCGTGATGGGCGGTGAACAGGCGGCCAGCGTGCTGGCCACCGTGCGCCGCGATGGCCTGGAAGCTGCAGGCCAGGACTGGTCGAGCGCCGACGAAGAGGCGTTCAAGGCGCCGATTCGCGCGCAGTACGAACAGCAGGGCAATCCCTACTATGCGTCGGCGCGACTTTGGGATGATGGGGTGATCGATCCGGTGGATACGCGGAGGATCCTGGGGTTGGCGATTTCGGCTTGTCTGAATGCACCGATCGAAAAAGGGAATTTTGGGGTATTCAGGATGTAGTTTGGGGTCTTCTTGACGCTGGTCGCTCTCGTTCTTTTTGGAGAGCCGAGTTGTTGCTTTTCTGCGGTGGAAACAAAGCGGTTTCGTGTTGCTGCCGCGGTCCGCCAAATCCGGGTGAAACGAACAACATTCATGCAGAGAGAGACAAGAACTCGGCTATCCAAAAAAATCACTCAACCGACTTCGTCCCACACCCACCACACCCCCCGCAAGAACCCCCGGCAAAACCCTTCACCGTCGGCACCGGCGCCACCATGCGGCCGGCCCTCCGCACCCAAGCCCAACGCATCGGCCGCAACATCCAGATCACCAACGATCGCCGAAAACGCCCAAACACCTTGGGCCACTGCCGATGCACCAGAAAGACCACGCTGACCAGCAGAACCAGCGCAATCACCGACCACTGGGAGAACACAGACGGATTCATCCGAACACCAGCACCGCGACCTGGTAGGTCACCAGCGACGCCAGATATGCCAGCGCGAACAGATATGCAGTCGCAAAGCCGGCGGTACGCCAGCCATGGGTCTCGCGGCGGATCACCGCGATGGTCGACAGACACATCGGCGCATAGATGTACCAGACCAGCAGCGACAGACCGGTGGCCACCGACCACTGGCTGGCCACGATGGTGGACAGCTGCGAGGTCAGCACGTCGTCGCTGGCAGCCTGCAGGGCGTAAACGGTACCGAGCGCCGAGACCGCGACTTCACGCGCGGCCAGACCTGGCAGCAAGGCAATGCAGATTTCCCAGGTGAATCCCAGTGGTGCGAACAGCGGCTGGATGAAGTGGCCGATCTTGCCGGCGAAGCTGTAGTCGATCGCAGCCCCGGTGGCACCCGCCGGCGCGCCGGGAAAACTCGACAGGAACCACAGGATCACGGTCAGCGCGAGGATCACGGTGGTGACCCGGCGCAGGAAAATGTGGGCGCGCTCCCACAGGCCGATCGCCAGGTCGCGCAGGTTCGGCAGCCGGTATGAGGGCAGTTCGAGCAGCAGCGATCGTTCGCCATCGCCTCGACGCCAGCGCTTCATCATCCACGAGATCAGCAGCGCACTGGCGATACCGGCGACGTACAGCGCAAACAAAACCAGCCCCTGCAGGTTGAACCATCCCGCCACCTCGCGCCGCGGCACGAAAGCGCCGATCAGCAGGGTGTATACCGGCAGGCGTGCCGAGCAGGTCATCAGTGGCGCGACCAGGATCGTGGCCAGTCGATCGCGCGGATTCTGGATCGAGCGCGCGGCCATGATGCCGGGGATCGCACAGGCGAAGCTCGACAGCAGCGGAATGAACGAGCGACCGCTCAAGCCCGCCGCGGACATCAGCCGATCGAGCAGGAACGCTGCGCGCGGCAGGTAGCCCGATTCCTCCAGCAGCAGGATGAATACGAACAGGATGATGATCTGCGGCAGGAATTCGAGCACGGTGCCGACGCCGGCGAATACGCCATCGATCACCAGGCTGCGCAGCGGTCCATCCGGCAACCAGTCACCGACCGTTGCACCCAGAGCGCCGATCCCGGCGGACACCAGTTCCTGGATCGGGGCGGCCCATGCGAACACTGCCTGGAAGATCGCGAACATGATGACCGCGAGCAGCAGCAGGCCGAAGATCGGGTGCAGGACCACGCGGTCGATCGCGTCGTCGAGTGCTGCGGTGCGGCTGGGCATGCGCACGGTCGCGGCAAGCAGGCGCCGCACTTCGGCATGCAAGTCGTTCGGCGTTTCGCTGCCTGGCGCCGGCGCCCTGCCGGCCACATCGAGCTTTGCGATCAGTGCGGCCGCGCCGTTGCGCTGCACGGCGATCGTCTGAACCACCGGCACGCCGAGTTCGGCTTCGAGCGCTTGCAGGTCGATCGTGATGCCGCGACGACGCGCGGCATCCATCATGTTCACCGCCACGATCATCGGCTGGCCGAGCCGGCGCACCTCCAGCACGAAGCGCAGGTGCAGGCGCAGGTTGGTCGCATCCGCCACGCAGACCAGCACGTCCGGTCGTGCTTCGCCAGGAAAACGGCCGTAGCAGATGTCGCGCGTAATCGCCTCGTCCGGGCTCGCAGCCTCAAGGCTGTACGCTCCCGGCAGGTCGAGCACCTGAAAGCTGCGCCCGGACGGTGCCACGAAGCGGCCCTCCTTGCGCTCGACCGTTACGCCGGCATAGTTGGCGACCTTCTGCCGACTGCCGGTGAGGCGGTTGAACAGTGCCGTCTTGCCGCAGTTGGGACTGCCGACCAGCGCAATCCGCGTCGACAGCGCCGCCTCGCTCACGAAGGCGTCCGATCAATGCGAACCCTGCCAGCCTCGGCGATGCGCAAGGCGAAGCGGGTAAACCCGACCTGCACCAACAATGGTTCGCGCCCGATCGGGCCGCGGGCGACCAGGCGGACGCGCTCCCCACCCACGAAACCGAGATCGCGCAAGCGGCGGGCAGTCGGGTCCGCAGGCGAGTTATCCTCCACCGTACGCACCGTACCGCTTTCTCCAACCGCCAGATCGCAGAGCTTCATGCGAGACCCTGAATGCGAATGGTTCGCATTGTACGCCTTTTGCGTGCGCGCACCATGATTCCGATCGAACAGCGCCTGCGGCGGCGCCCCGGCTATCATCCGCGCGCTGCCACGGAGCCCCTGATGAGCCCTGCCGTACGCCTTGAAATCCACGATCGGGTCGCGCGTCTGACACTATCGCGCCCATCGGTCCACAACGCCTTCGACGATGCGCTGATCGAGCAGATGACCGCGCATCTGCAGGCGCTGGACGGCGATCCACTGGTTCGAGCCATCGTGCTTTCGGGTGACGGCGGCACCTTCTCGGCCGGTGCAGACCTGCACTGGATGCGGCGCATGGCGCAGGCCGATCAGGTGCACAACACCGCCGATGCCCTGCGACTGGCCGCGCTGATGCGCACGCTCAACTTCCTGTCCAAGCCGTGCATCGCACGGGTCAATGGCTCGGCCTATGGCGGCGGGGTGGGTTTGATCGCCTGCTGCGATCACGCGATCGGCATTCCGGAGGCGAAATTCGCCCTGTCGGAGGTGAAGCTCGGGCTGGTCCCGGCGGTGATCTCGCCCTATGTGGTTGCCGCCATCGGACCCCGTCATGCACGACGCATGTTCATCAGCGGCGAGGTCTTCGACGCCGCCGAGGCACATCGCATCGGCCTGCTGCACGAACTGGCGCCGGCTGCGGAACTGGATGCTGCGGTCGAGCGCGCGCTGCACTTTCTGGCCAAGGGCGGGCCGATCGCCCAGCGAGAGGCCAAGCTGCTGGCATTGCGTGCTGCCGGCATGACCCCGGAATCGCAGCTGCAGACCGATGCGCAGAATGCGGCGCTGATCGCACGACTGCGCGGGTCGGCCGAGGGCCAGGACGGGCTCGGCGCGTTCCTCGACAAGCGCGCACCGCGCTGGTGAGTACCGCGCAACGCTGACGCTCGCACCCCATTCCACGGCACAATCGGCGCATGCTCACGTCCCTGCTGATCGCCAACCGCGGCGAGATCGCCTGCCGCATCATCCGCACCGCGCGCCGGCTCGGCATGCGCACGGTGGCGGTGTACTCGGACGCCGACGCGCGCGCGCAGCATGTGCGACTGGCCGACCAGGCGCTGGCGATCGGCGGTCCGCGTCCGGCCGAGTCGTACCTGCGCGGCGATGCGATCATCCAGGCAGCACTCGCCAGTGGCGCGCAGGCGATCCATCCCGGCTACGGATTCCTGAGCGAGAACGCCGACTTCGCCGAACAGGTCGAGCGCGCGGGACTGGTCTTCGTCGGCCCGGCTGCCGAATCGATGCGCCGCATGGGCTCCAAGGCGGGGGCGAAGGACCTGATGAGCGCGCATGGCGTGCCGGTGGTTCCCGGCTACACCGGCGCGGATCAGGACCCCGCGGTGCTTGCCGGCGAGGCGGCAAGGATCGGTTATCCGCTGATGATCAAGGCAGCCCATGGTGGCGGTGGTAAAGGCATGCGGGTGGTGCACGATCCCGCGAGCTTCGCGTCGAACCTGATGAGCTGCCAGCGCGAAGCGCGAGGCGCCTTCGGCCGCGACCGGGTGCTGCTGGAACGCTATATCGAGCGCCCGAGGCATATCGAGATACAGATCTTCGGCGACCGCCACGGCAACCTGATCCACCTCAACGAGCGCGAGTGCTCCGCGCAGCGCCGCTACCAGAAGGTGCTGGAGGAGTCGCCATCGGTGTTCCTCGACGACACGTTGCGCGCGCAAATGGGTGCTGCCGCGGTGGCGGCAGGGCGTGCGCTGGACTACGTCAACGCCGGCACCGTGGAATTCATCGTCGGACCAGCGGGCGATTTCTACTTCATGGAGATCAATACGCGCCTGCAGGTCGAGCATCCGGTCACCGAGCTGGTGCTGGGCCTGGACCTGGTCGCGTGGCAACTTGGCATCGCCGCGGGCGAGCCGCTGCCGCTGCGCCAGTCCGAGGTGCGCGCGCACGGTCATGCGATCGAAGTGCGGCTGTACGCTGAAGACCCGGAGAAGAACTTCCTGCCCGGCAGTGGTCGCCTCGAGCGCCTGGCGCTGCCAGCCCAAGGCGCGCACGTGCGCATCGACGCCGGCGTCATCGAAGGCGATACGGTCAGCATCTTCTACGACCCGCTGATCGCCAAGCTCATCGTGCACGATGTCGATCGCCCGGCGGCGCTGGCACGCCTGCGCGAAGCGCTGGCGCAGACCGACATCGCAGGCCCGCGCAGCAACGTGGAGTTCCTCGAGCGCCTGGTGCGCCATCGCTCGATCGTCGATGGCAGCATCGACACCGGCTTTCTGGACCGCCACCTCGACGACGTGCTGCCGCAGGCATTGCCGCCCGAATCGGACTTGCTGCTCGCCGCTGCCTGCGTGGCGCTGCTCGACGACGAGGCCGCCGCCGCACAGCGCGCTGCACACAGCGTCGATCCGCACTCGCCGTGGGCGATCGCCGATGGCTGGCGTCTGGGACATGTCGGCAAACGGCTGGCAGTACTGGGCTGGCGCGCCGAACGCTACGAGATCGCCGCCCACGGCCACGCCGGAACCTACATGCTCGTCCTCGGCGACTTGCGCGCGCAGGCCACCGGTGTCTGCCTGATCGATGGCATCTTGAGTCTTGCGCTCGACGGCCGCATCCTGCGTCTGCGGGTGCTGCGGGCTGGCGCGGGATTCAGTCTGCACAGCGGTGAGCGGCGGGTGCGCTTCGAGCGGCTGCGTGCATTCGCCTGGCAGGCGGCCGCCGACAGCGGCAGCGGCAACGTCAGCGCGCCGATGCCGGGCCGGATCGTGGAAGTCCGCACCCGCGTTGGCGCGCAGGTAGCCGCCGGCGACGAGTTGCTGGTGATGGAAGCGATGAAGATGGAAATCACCTTGCGCGCGCCGCGCGCGGGTGCGATCGCCGCGCTCGGTGCCGCAGCCGGCGATTTCGTGGAGGCCGATGCGGTGCTGGTGCGCTACGTGGAGGAATGAACATGACCGTACTGCGAATCTTTCTGATCCTGCCGCTGCTGGCCGCACTCGGCGGCTGCGACGAATCGCGCTTCGTGGTTGACCCGCTCGGCGAGGCGCGCGTGTGCGAAACGCAGCTGGCCGGCAACTGGCTGGTCGTTGATGTTGGCGGCGGTGCACCGGATTACCTGCTGATCGACCCGATGTGCAACGTGCGCCTGTTGCGCGCACCGCGCGCTGGCGAGGGCAGCAGCGCGCTCGATGGGTCCACCCAACCGACGCAGATCGCGCTGGCGCCGAGCATCGGTAAGATCGACGGCGTCACCTATGCCACCTTGACCGACGACCAGTACCACCGTGCGGCCGGCGAGGACGACGGACAGCCCGCGCATGCCGACCAGCGCGACGGCTTCCACGTGTTTCGCATCGAGGCTGCACGCGATCGGATCGTGCTGCGCGCGGTCGACCATGCAGCGCTGGCGAAAGCGATCATCGACAACAAGGTCAACGGCGAAGTCAGCAAGACCGACGATGGCCTGAAGAACGTCGTGCTGCTGGATGCCGAGGGCGTGCGCGCGCTGCTGACCGAGCGCTGGTTGTTCCGCCAGGCCGATCCGCTGCAACTGCAGCGGGTCGCCGCTGCCGATCTGCCGCCCCGCCTGCGCGCGCGGGCCGAGGCCGACCGGTGACGGTCGCGGTTCGCGTGGTCGAGGTAGGCCCACGCGATGGGCTGCAGAACGAAAAGACCATCGTGCCGATCGCGGCCAAGATCGAACTGATCGAACGCCTCGCCGACGCCGGACTGGGCACCATCGAGGCGACCAGTTTCGTATCGCCCAAGTGGGTGCCGCAACTGGCCGATGCCGCCGAGGTGTTCGCAGGCATCCGCCAGCGGCCCGGCGTGCGCTATCCGGTGCTGGTGCCCAACTTGCAAGGCTACGAGCGCGCGCTAGCCGCCGGCGCGCGTGAGATTGCGGTGTTCACCGCTGCCTCGGAGGCCTTCAACCGCAACAACATCAACGCCAGCATCGACGAATCGATCGCGCGCTTTCTGCCGGTGCTCGAGCGCGCCCGCGCCGATGGCGTCGCGGTGCGCGGCTATGTGTCGACCGTGCTCGGTTGTCCCTACCAGGGCGAGGTGGCGCTCGATGAAGTCGTGCGAATCTGCAGCATCCTGCACGCAGCTGGCTGCTACGAAATTTCGCTCGGCGACACCATTGGCGTGGGCACTCCATCGCGGGCGCGGACGATGCTGCTTGCGGTCGCCGCGGCCGTTCCGATGGCACAGCTTGCCGTGCACTTCCACGATACGCGTGGCCAGGCATTGGCCAACATCTACGCCTGCGTGGATGCCGGCGTGCGGGTGGTCGACGCTTCGGTGGCAGGGCTTGGTGGTTGCCCCTATGCGCCCGGTGCAAGCGGCAACGTGGCGACCGAAGACGTGGTGTACATGCTCGAGGGCATGGGCTTGCGCACCGGCATCGACCTGACGCGCCTGGTCGAAACCGGTTGCTGGATCAGCATCCTGCTTGGTCGCACCACGCAATCGCGGGTCGGTCGCGCTGCGGCCTGATTGGCGTGGCTTACCCGCTCATGTCGTCGGCCGATGCCCTGCGCCGCGCACGCGATGCATTCACCCGGGGCGACGATGCCGCTGTACTGCGCGAGTTCGACAGCGTGCCCGCGGCACAACCGCCGACGCTCGAATTGCTCGCCCTCGGTGTCAACGCTGCGTTGCGGGCCGGCGAACTGGAGCGCGCCTGCGGTTGGCTCGAACAGCTGCAAGCGGCACAACCGCAGCAGGCGCAGTTCACCCGCTTGCTGTCGACCACCCACAACAACCTCGGCTCCCGCCGATGGGCCGCCGGCGACCTGAGCGGCGCCTCGGCAGGATTCGCGCAGGCGCTGTCGGTGTGGCCTGACAACCCCGAGGCGCTGTTCAATCGCGCCCGACTTGCGATTCACGCGCGCCAGCAGGCACGCGCACTCGTCGATCTTGATCGGCTGCTGACCCTGCGACCGCAGGACCGTGCCACGGCACTGTTGCGCGCCGAGACGCGTATCGCGCTAGGCGCTGACGATCCGCAAGCCGAGCTGCTGGCCGCCGTGGGCCCCGAAGGCCTGCGCGCGATCGACCCGTTGCGCATGGCGCTCGCGCTGGCCGATGGCGGCGCGAGCGATTCAGCCGTAGCGCTTGCGCTGCAGCGCTCGGCGCCGACTGAACTGCTTGGTATCGCCGACGTCGCCTATCGATTGGCCGAAAACTCCGCCGCAGCGGCCGCGCGCGAAGTCTACGCGCACGTCGCAACGCTGGCCGGTCGCCGCGCTCCCGCTCTGTATGCGCAGATTGCCGCACAGCTGAGCCTGCCGCAGGTATATGCCGATGCGGCCGCGATGGCCGGCGCACGCGAGGCATTCAGCGCTGGACTGGATGCACTCGAGCAAGCCTTCAGCGCAGCAGCGCTCAGGGCGACCGATCCGCTGCTCGAACAACTGGCATGGTCGAACCAGCTGCTGGCCTACCAAGGCCACGACGACCGCGCGCTGGTGACGCGCTACGCCGGCCTGCTCGAACGCGGAGCGCAGGCTTTCGCACCCGAACTGCGCGAGCGACCGCGCGGTTCCGGCCGCGCGCAGCGCAGGATCGGCTTCATATCGGGGGCATTCCGCAATTCCACGATCGGCGCATACTTTGCGCGCTGGATCGAATCGACGACCCGCGCCGGCCATGAAACGGTGGTGGTGCAGTTGCCACCGGCGTGGGATGCGACCACCGAGCGCATCGGCGCCAGCGCCAGCCGCCTGCTGCGCCCGCAGGGTTCACTGCGTGAGTTGGCGCAGCAGATCCGCGCGCAATCGCTGGACCTGCTGATCTATCCCGATCTGGGCGTGGACGGCAGGATCAGCGTGCTCGCAGCCCTTCGTCTGGCGCCGCGACAGGTCATGGCCTGGGGGCATCCTTCGACTTTCGGCCTGTCGACCATCGACGCGATGTTCAGCTGCGCGGCGATGGAGCCGGCGCAGGCACAAACGCACTACACCGAACACCTGCTGACCCTGCCGGGAATCGGTACCGACTACCTGCGCCCGGCGCCATCGCCACCGATTGCTCGCGAAGCGCTGGGCCTGCCAACAGGCCGCTGCTACCTGGTACCGCAATCGCCATCCAAGGTCCACCCGGATACCGACGCGGTACTGGCCGCAATCGCGGCCAGCGATGTGGATGGCATAATCGTGCTGTTCCGCGGCGATCGACCCGGCACCACGCGTTTGCTGCGCGATCGACTCGCGCAAGCGCTGCGCGCAGCCGGCGCCGATCCACAGCGCCAACTATGCTTCCTGCCGATGACCGACAGGCCGCGATTCCTGGCGATCTGCGGGGCCAGCAGCGTGATGGTCGACACGCCGCATTGGTCTGGCGGCAACACCAGCATCGATGCCCTGCTCAGTGGACTGCCGGTAGTGGCACTGCAAGGCACCTTGATGCGCGGCCGCCAGAGTGCGGCGATGCTCGAGCGCCTTGGCATTCCAGAGCTGGTGTGCAGCGAGCCTGCGGCCCAGCTCAAGCAGGCGCTCGCAGTCGCGTGCGACGATGATTACCGGCGGTCGCTGCGCGCACGAATCGGCTGCGGCCTCGATACACTACTCGACGGCCGCGATGCGCTGTGTGCATTGCAGACCCATTTTGAAACCCTGCTGGCAACGCCAGCGGATGAATGAGCGCATGCGTCCGCAAGATCTACAACAACCCCTGGCGCAGGCCCGCACGGCGTTCGCATCCGGCGACTATGCCGGCGCGCTGGATGCAGCCCAGCGCGCTGTAGCTTACGTACCGGATTCGGTCGAGGCGCTGGTGCTGGCGGTCAACAGCGCGCTGCGCTGCGAGCAGCTCGCGCTCGCCGTGCCATGGCTGGAGTCGCTGCTGCGCGCGCATCCGGGCAACCCGCAGTTCACCCGTCTGCTGTCGACCGCGCACAACAATCTCGGCTCGCGCCAGCAGCGCGCAGGCGAGGCCGCCGAGGCACGGCAAAGCTTCAGCCGCGCACTGGCGGTTTTTCCGGACAATCCTGAAGCACTGTTCAATCGCGCCAGGCTTGCACTGGATGGCGCGCAAAGCGCGCGCGCGATGCCCGATCTGCAGCGACTGTGTGCACTGCGCCCGGACGATGCCAGCGCGGCAGTGCTGCTGGCCCAAGCGCAGATCGCAAGCGACGATACCGCCGACCCGCAGCGCGGCCGTGCGGCACTCGAGCGCCTGGCCGCACTGCCCGGTATCGACGCACTGCACCTGGCGCTGGCGCGCGCCGATGTCGGCGATGCGACTGGTGCGCTGGCCGTGGTGCGGACCATCTCGGCGCCAGCGGACGTCGAACGGGGCGTCGATGTCGCGTTCCGTGTTGCAGAAAGCTCCGATGCGCGGGCCGCGCGCGCCGCGTTCAAGCATCTGTCCGGAGTCGGCCACGCCGCGCACTCGTTGCGGCTGGCAATCGCCCAACGGCTTGCGCTGCCGCAGGTGTATTCGGGTATCGCTGGACTGCGCGAGGAGCGCGCGATCTATACCCAGGGCATCGAGGAGCTGCTCGCCGACTACCCGCAAGCGGCACTCGCGCGCATGCAGCCGCAGCTCGAACAACTTGTGTGGAGCAACCTGCTGCTCGCCTACCAGGGCTGCAACGACCTCGAGTTGCAGCGCAGATACGGGCAGTTCGTGGGTCGCTGCCTCGATGCATGCGCTCCACGCCTGCGCGAGCCGCTGGGGCCCCGTCGGCCCGGAGCGCCGCGGGTGGGATTCCTGTCATCGGCGTTCCGCTACAGCACCGTGGGCTCGTATTTCGGCAGCTGGGTCGGCGCTGCGAGCAGCGCGGGCTACGACACCACGGTGTTCCAGCTCGCGCCGACCTTCGACGACTTCACCGATCGCATCGGGCGGGCGGCGAATCGGCTGGTGCAACTTGATGGCCCGCTGGAAAAGCTGGCGCACACTGTGCGTGATGCCGATCTCGACCTGCTGGTGTTGCCCGATCTGGGCGTCGACGGGCGCATCGTGGCGCTCGCGTCGCTGTCGCTGGCGCGCTGCCAGGCGATGGCCTGGGGCCATCCATCGACCAGCGGCAACGATCGCATCGACGCGTTTCTCAGCTGCGCGGAAATGGAGCCGCCGGATGCCGCGCAGCACTACTCGGAGCGACTCCTGCTGCTGCCGGGGATTGGCACCTCCTATGCACAACCGACGCGGCCAGCGTCGCGGACGCGCGCAGAACTGGGATTGCCGGCTGGTCGCCTCTACCTCGTTCCGCAACCCCCCTACAAGATGCACCCCGACACCGATACGGTGCTCGCCGCGATCGCTGCCGCCGATCCGGACGGAATCGTCGTGCTGTTCCTGAGCGAACGCCCACGCAGCATGGTGATGCTGCGCGAGCGCCTGCGAGCGGCGTTTTTCGCTGCCGGTGCACGCCCCGATCGCCAGTTGCGCTTCATCCCGATGGTCGCGCGCGCGCGATTTCTGGAAGTGTGTGCCGCATGCGATGTGATGGTCGACACGCCGCACTGGTCGGGTGGCAATACCACCATCGACGCACTGGTCGCCGGCCTGCCGGTAGTCACCGTGCCCGGCGCGATGATGCGCGGTCGCCAGAGTATGGCGATGCTCAAGGCGCTGGGTCTCGATGAGCTGGTCTGCACCGATGCAGCGGCACAGGTGCGCATGGCGCTGCAGGTCGCGCGCGAACCCGCACTGCACGCGCACATCACGCAGCGCGTCGGTTCGCACCTGCCGGATCTGCTCGGCGGAGCGGCAGCGCTTGCCGCCCTGCGTGCGCATTTCGCAACGCTGCTCACCGGCTGCGGAGCGTTTCGCGCGTGAGCGAGGCGCCGGATCCCACGCTGACCGGCCTCGACGACGCTGCACTGGTCGCGCAGGTCAACACCGCGATGGGCGCCGACGACCTCGAGCGGGTCATCGCCGCACTGTCGGTCCTGCAGGCCAGGCACGCCGGCAATTCCGCGCTGCGCCAGCGGCTGGCGATCGCGCACAACAATCGCGGCTCGCGGCTGGCCAAGGCAGGCTCGCTGCGCGCGGCCGAAATCCACGTGCAGCGTGCGCTGGATCTCGACCCGGGCAATACCGATGCGCTGTACAACCGCGCACGCCTGCTGTGCGGCGGGCGCAACTGGCGCGAGGCGCTCGACGTGTTCGCGCATCTGCTGTCGCTGCGGCCCGACGATCCAGAAGTCGCGCTCGACAGTGCGGAGACTGCAGCCTTGATCGGCATCGATGGCGCCAGCGAGCGACTGGCCGCTTGCGTAGAGCGCGTGGCGGGCGACCCGCGCATCGATCCGATCCGCCTCGCGGCAGCGCTGGCAACCCTCGGTTTGTCGGATGCCTGTTGCGAGACCCTTGCGGGTTCCGCTGGCGCTGCAGCACTGCGGGTGGTGGCCGAGCCGGCCGATCGACTGCGCGAGGGCTGCGACTGGCAGGCAGCGCGTCGCGCATACGCAATCGCTGCCGCCTTCGGTGGCGACGGGCAGCGCACGCCCGCGCTGCGTGCCGCACTCGGAGCGCGTCTTGCGCTGCCGATGGTCTACGCCAGCGCGGATGCCATGCATGGCGCACGCGCAGCATTCGCCAGCGGGCTGCAAGACATCGAAACGACGTTCGATCGTGCGCGCCTGCGGCAGTGCGAGCCGGCGCTCGAACAGCTGGCGTGGACCAATCAGATGCTGGCGTACCAGGGCGGTGACGATCGGCAGCTGGCCAGCCGCTATGGCGACTGGATGCAGTCGGCGCTGGCGGTGATGGCGCCACAGTTGCGACCCGTGCGGGAAGTTCGACGCGCGGGCGCGCCGCGCATCGGGCTGGTGTCTTCGGGCTTCTATCGCTCGGTGCTCGGCAACTACTTCGGCGGCTGGATCGGCGGCCTGGCCGACGCCGGTCTGGCACCATCGGTGTTTCTCATCGATACACCGGCCGACGCGTCCACCGCCGCAATGCTCGCGCGTGCCGCGGCCTGCGCTTACCTGTCCGGCTCGATCGAGAGCATGGCGGAGGCGATCCGCGACGCCGATATGGATGTGCTGATCTATCCCGATGTCGGTATCGATGCGCGCGCTACCGTGCTTGCCAGCATGCGACTGGCGCCACGCCAGCTGGCCGGCTGGGGGCACCCGGTGAGCACCGGCTTGCCGAGCATCGATGGCTTCATCAGCTGCGCCTCGATGGAGCCAGCCGACGGCGCGAGCCACTATCGCGAGGCGCTGCATCTGCTGCCGGGCATCGGGACCGCCTTTTTCGATCCGGGCGAGCCGGCTGCGATGACGCGCGCGGACTTCGACCTGCCCTCCGACGCCCACCTGTATCTGGTACCGCATGTGGCGCCCAAGCTGCATCCCGACTGCGACCGGGTGTTCGCGCAGATCGCCGCCAACGATCCACGCGCGATCCTGGTCACGTTCCGCTTCGACCGGCCCGTGGTGCGAGATACGATCGCACTGCGGCTGCATGCAGCATTGCGCGAGGCCGGCGCCGACCCGCAGCGCCAGCTGCGCGTCCTGCCGTACCTGCCACGACCGCGCTTTCTCGGCCTGTGTACGATCGCCGACGTGATGCTCGACACCCTGCACTGGTCGGGCGGCGCCAACACGGTCGACGCGCTGCGCTGCAGTTTGCCGGTGGTTACCTGCCCCGGTGCGTTCATGCGCGGCCGACAGACCTTCGGCATGTTGCGCTCGATGCAACTGGATGCGGAGCTTGCCTGCCCGGATCCGCAGGCACTGGTGGCGCGGGCGGTCGCGGTGGCATCCGACCGCGACCTGCGCGCGGAGCTTTCTCGCCGCATCGATGCGGCAGTGCCGATCCTGTTCGACGGCAGCGCGGCGCTGCAAGGCCTGGCCGAGGTGGTGCGCGCGCAACTCGAAACCTGATCGATTCCCGATTACTTGGCGCCCTTTCGGGCACCACACCGACGCGCAACCGCGCAGATCAACATGCCAACCCCGGAATTCTCGATTCGACCCATTGCCAGCGCCGACGATCCCGGCATCGCGGCGATCATCCGCAGCGTCATGCCGGAGTTCGGCGCCAACGGGCCGGGCTTTGCGATCCACGATCCGGAGGTCGACCATATGGCAAGCGCCTACGCGCGGCCCGGCTGCGCCTACTTCGTGGTCGAATCCGAAGGCGTGGTGGTTGGTGGCGGCGGTATCGCGCCGCTGGATGGTGGCGACCCCGCCGTGTGCGAGTTGCGCAAGATGTACTTCCTGCCCTCGGTACGCGGCATCGGTGCCGGGCGCGCGATGATCCAAAGATGTCTCGACAGCGCGCGCGCAGCGGGCTTTAAGCAGTGCTATCTGGAAACGCTGACCGGCATGGACGCCGCGCAAGCGCTATACGAGAAGGCGAACTTTCGGCGCATACCGGCATCGATGGGCAGTACCGGTCACTTTGGCTGCAACCGGTTCTACCTGCGCGCGCTGTAAGTCGCGCGCCAGCGCCGCTTCAACCGCCAGCGATCTGTTGCGTCGCGTCGGCCAGTGCCGCCTCGATGGCGCGATTGAGATCGCGCGGTCGCTCCGATCCTCGGAAGGCGATCTCGCTGCTGGCGCTGAATGCGCGCCCGTCCACGTCGCCGGCGATCGTGACCCGATAGCTGCGCCGCGCGGTCGGCGAGGCATCGCGTAGCACGGTCAGCTCATCGGGGAATTGGTTGGTGGCCGCGTCGCGGATCGCGGGCGAGTTCGACGCGATGCCCGGAAACGCGAATGCGTTTTCGACAAACATCGCCGCTTCGGCCTTGGCGATCCGCACGGTCCCGCCTCTGTCGCCCTGGGCTGGGAGTGCGCCGAGCTTCTGATCGAGTCGCTCGATCAGAGTGGGGCTGATGCGCCGCTCGGACAGGCGCAACTCCGCTCCGCCGCTGACATTGCGCGACTCGGCGCGAACCGGGCCTTTGCGCGTATCCTCGACGGTATAGCCGGCCGCAGTCGCCAAGCCGGAAGAAAGCAGCAGCAGTGAGGCCGCTGCCATGACGCTTGAAACTCGGATTCGACGGACGTGCATGGGATCATCCTCGCAGTGGTCACGATCAGTATGGGGCCCTGAACCTGAAGGCCGCCCCAGCCGCAGCTGGCGTCGCAGCCCGGCGGCCGGGTTCGGCTACAATCGAAGGCTTTCCGGAGTCTTGATCAGAATTGCATGGAAATCAATCAGGTCAAGGCGATTATCACTGGCGGTGCATCAGGCCTGGGTGAAGCAGTTGCCCGCTTTCTGGTCGACCGCGGAGCCCGCGTCGCCCTGCTCGACCTCAACGACGACAAGGGTCAGGCAGCAGCCGCGGCACTCGGCGCCCAGGCGAGCTATGCACATTGCGACGTGAGCTCCGAAGCCAGCGCGCAGGCCGCGATCGACGCCTCGGCCAGCCGGATGGGTGGCTTGAACGTGGCGATCAACTGCGCCGGCATCCTCGGTGCGGGGCGGGTGCTGGGCAAGGACGGCCCGATGCCACTTTCGCAGTTCGAGACCACCGTGCGGGTCAATCTGGTCGGCTCGTTCAACATCGCCCGGCTCGCCGCTGCCCTGATGCAGGACAATCCGCCGGGCGAGGACGGTGAACGCGGGGTGATCGTCAACACCGCGTCCATCGCCGCATTCGAAGGACAGATAGGGCAGGCCGCGTATGCCGCGTCCAAGGGTGGCGTGGTCGGGATGACGCTGCCGATCGCCCGCGAGTTCGCGCGCATCGGGGTGCGCATGATGACCGTGGCTCCCGGCGTGTTCCACACGCCGATGGTCGACGGCATGCCACAAGCCGTCTACGACTCGCTGTGCGCCCAGGTGCCCTACCCCTCGCGCCTCGGAAAACCCGAAGAATTCGCCGCCACGGTAGCCTTCATTATCGGCAACCGCTATTTGAACGGCGGCGTGATCCGGGTCGATGGGGCAGTGCGGTTGCAGCCGAAGTAATGGGGGATGTGGTTCGGTAATCTGCAAGGCTGACTTGAATCTTTTGCGAATGCCGAATGGCGAATGGGAACGCCCGCAAGTTGCAGGATCGTGTCTCCCATTCGCCATTCGCCATTCGCTGCTCTCCCCCACCAAACCCTACTAGCCTGAAGCTCACCGGCACCCATGAAAGCCTACGACCTGAAACGCGGCAACGTCGTCGAGTACAACGCGGTCACCTATATCGTGCGCGGTGTCGAGCGCAGCGCGCCGACCGGCCGTGGTGGCAATACGACCTACCGGTTCGCGCTGTACAGCGTGCCAGGCGGCAACAAGCTCGACCTGAGCCTGCGCGCCGACGACGACTTGCCCGAGGTCGACTTGAGCCGGCGCACGGCGACGTTTTCGTACCGCGACGGCGACAATTTCATGTTCATGGATGCCGAGGATTACACCCAATACCTGCTCGGCCCGGACACGGTCGGCGAACTGGCGGGCTACATTACCGATGGACTGGAGGACTGCCAGGTCATGATCAAGGACGAGACACCGATCAGCCTCGAACTGCCGCAGCACGTGGTGCTCGCGGTGGTTCAAACAGCGCCCGAACTGAAGGGTGCGACCGCCACCAAGCGACCGAAGCCGGCGATCCTCACCACTGGCATCGAGATCCTGGTTCCGGAATACATCGTGACCGGCGAGAAGATCCGGGTCAGCACCGAAACCGGTGAGTTCGCTGGTCGCGCCTGAAAAACCCCTTTCCCGGCGCCGGCCGTTCGCTTCGCCGTGGCGCACGCGGTTGCCACGGGCGTCCGCAGCATGACCGCGCACCCGCAGCATACGGACGCTGGCGCACAGGTGACGCGTGCAGTGTTCTACATGGTCGGCAGCGCCCTGCTGTTCGGCATCATGGCGATCATGATCCGGCTCGCGGCCAGCGAGCTGCACCCTTTCGAGATCGCGTTCTTCCGCAACTTCTTCGGGCTGATCGCGGCGTTGCCGATCCTGTATCGGCACGGGTTCGGAATACTGCGCACCGACAAGCTGCCGCTGTACTTCATGCGCTGCACGATCGGGATCATCTCGATGCTGGCCGGATTCTGGGCCTTGGTGCATCTGCCGCTGGCGCAGGCGGTAGCGATTTCCTACGCAACGCCGCTGTTCATCACCATCGGCGCGGTTTTGGTGCTCGGCGAAGTGGTGCGGATTCGGCGCTGGACTGCCGTGGTGATCGGCTTCCTCGGCGTGCTGATCGTGATCCAGCCAGGCAGCACGGAGTTCAGCTTCGGCACCCTGGTTGCGATCCTGTCGGCGCTGATGGGCGCGGCGGTCGCGATCAGCATCAAGTTCCTCTCGCGCACCGAAGCGCCCGACACGATCGTGATGTACACCACCCTTATCTGGGTGCCGCTGTCGTTGGCCCCTGCCCTGCCGTTCTGGATCTGGCCCTCACCGATGGTCTGGATGTGGGTGGCGCTGGCCGGCTTCCTCGGCACCGGCGCACACATGCTGTGGACACGCGCCATTGGACTCGCCGATGCCTCGGTGATCGCGCCGATCGGCTTCGTGCAGCTGCCGTTTGTGGCCCTGCTGGCTTGGCTGGTGTTCGGTGAAGCAATCGGCATGGCGCTGGTGATCGGGTCGGCGATCATCTTCGCGTCGAACTTCTACATCGCACGCCGCGAAGCCAAGCTCGCGCGGCGCGCGGTCACCGACCCCGATATCGTCTCGGAGCCGCCGAGCGCACCGCGTTGATGCCGATCGATGATCAAGGCGCGGCGGTTCGTGCAGGGGAATCGATGTCCTCGTATGCGGCAGCGCAAAAGCGCGGCGTGCAGATCGCGAGAAACACCAGTTCATCGGCGCCGACGCAGGCAATGCGCTGACGGCAGCCAAGCGGTATCACGACCACGTCGCCAGCACCTACTTCGGTTGCCGGCAAGTCTCCCACTTCCACCCGACCACGCCCCGACAGCAGCACGTAGCGCTCGGTCGTATCGACGAGCCGGTGCCAGCGGGTCGCGGTGCCGGGTCGTACTCGCGCGCGCGCGATCGAAACGCCCGGATCGTTGTCGCTGTTGGATATCTCGATGATGAAACAGCCTTCATCGAACCAGTACTCGGTCGTCGCATCGCGTCGAAGGATTGAAGGGTGCATGATCGACGTCCGGGAGCGCGCGAGCCGAGCATAGCGTCTGCTACGCTTTGCCGCCCTGCAAATGGTCGCAACGGCGTGCGTCGATACTGCGGTCCGCTGTTGACTGGCGATGTCGCGAAAAGCATGCAGAGCGCGTTCGCTGCGGGCGACGCGATCTGGGAAGGCTCGCTCGACCTTGGCCGGACCGCGACCGAAGTAACTCTGGAAACCGAGGGTTGGCGGTGGAACGCACAACGCTATCCCTGGCCCGAGGGTCTGAAGGACCGCACCATCTACTACGCCGACGGCACCGACTTCCGGGCAGTCCAGCGCTTCAGCGGTGCGTTGATCAAGCTGGTGCCCACCGAATGGGGCGCACCCACCTTCGAGATCGATGGCATCAAGATGCTGCCCACCGCGCAGCTCTCGCCGTACGCGGATGCACAGCGCAAGGTCGCACTGATCGCACCGTGCGACAAGACCGTGCTCGACACCTGCGGGGGGCTTGGCTACTTCGCGGCATGCAGCCTCGAAGCGGGTGCCCAACACGTAACGTCGTTCGAGAAGAACGCCGACGTGCTGTGGCTGCGGGAGATCAATCCGTGGTCGCCGGATCCGCACGACGCGCAGTGCATGGGCCGGTTGACGTTGACCCACGCCGATGTCGTGCACGCGATCGCCACCCTGCCCGACGGCTCGGTCGATGCCATCCTGCACGACCCGCCGCGCTTCGGCATCGCGGGCGAACTGTATTCGCGTTCCTTCTACGACCATCTCGCGCGGGTGCTGCGCCCCGGCGGCGGCCTGTTCCACTACACCGGCACGCCCAATCGCGTCAGCCACGGCCGCGACCTGCCCGCCGAGGTCTGCCGGCGGCTGCAGCAGGCGGGATTCACCGCGCAGCCGGCGCTCGATGGCGTGCTTGCCACTCGGCAATCCGCCGGGCGCAATACCAAACTTCGTCGACCTGACTAAGGCTTCGCAGATTGCCGCATGTACCTCCTGCCGCCCGTGGTGCTGTTGTCGCTCTCGGTGACCCTGGGCTTGCTGCTGGGCCTGCGCTACTTGCGTGGAGAGCGCAGCAAACCGGTACTGGTCGCAGCCCACCTGCTGCTCGGAATCGCCGGCCTGCAAGTCATGGTGCTCCTGCTGCGCGGCGCACCCGACGGCTCGCGCTTGCCCGCCGGACCTGCCGGCAGTGCCGCCGCAATCCTGCTGATCGCGGCGATCGTCACCGGTTTTCTGACTCCCATGTTCAGTCGTCGGAAGCCGCGCAAGGTGCGTAGCACCGCGTTGGCATTCCACGCAGGATTCGCCGCCACCGGATTCGCGGCATTCCTGGTCTGGGCGCTGGGTGCTTGAGGCGAACCAGAAGACCGACAGGCCGCTCGACAGCGTGGGCCCAAACCTCGATCGCGGCGACCAACAAGCGTGGTCCCGCGCGCAGCAGCATCGACAGCGGCTAGCCGCCGCGCTGCACGTACTTCCGATCGACGTAGTCTTCGATGATCCCCACGAACTCCTGTGCGATGCCCTCGCCACGCAATGTCATCGCCTTGACGCCATCGATGAACACCGGTGCGGTGGGTGCCTCGCCGGTGCCGGGCAGCGAGATGCCGATGTTGGCGTGCTTGGACTCTCCGGGGCCATTGACCACGCAGCCCATGACCGCGAGGGTCATGTTCTCCACCCCGTCGTACTTGAGCTTCCACTCCGGCATCCGCGCGCGGACGTGGTCCTGCACGGTCTTGGCCAGTTCCTGGAAGAACACGCTGGTGGTGCGGCCGCAGCCTGGGCAGGCGGTGACCATCGGGGTGAACGCGCGCAGGCCCATCGTCTGCAGCAGTTCCTGCGCGACGATCACCTCGCGGGTGCGCGATTCATCGGGCTCGGGAGTGAGCGAGATACGGATCGTGTCGCCGATACCCTCGCCGAGCAGCACGCTCAGTGCAGCCGCGGAGGCAACGATGCCCTTGCTGCCGATACCGGCTTCGGTCAGTCCCAGGTGCAGGGCGAAGTCGCAGCGCTCCGCGAGGTTGCGGTAGACCGCGATCAGCTCCTGCACGCCGGACACCTTGGCGCTGAGGATGATGCGGTCCTTCGCCATGCCCAGCTCGATGGCGCGTGCCGCGGAGTCCAGTGCGCTGCGGATCAGGGCCTCGCGCCCCACCCTTGCCGCGTCCCAGGGTTCGGCGCGCTGCGAGTTCTCGTCCATCATCGCCGCCAGCATCGACTGGTCGAGCGAGCCCCAGTTGGCACCGATGCGTACCGGCTTGTTGTACCTCAACGCAAACTGGATGATCGCGCTGAACTGGGTGTCCTTCTTGCGGCCGAAGCCGACATTGCCCGGGTTGATGCGGTACTTGGCCAGCGCTTCGGCGCAGGCCGGCTCATCGGTGAGCAGGGTGTGTCCGTTGTAGTGGAAGTCGCCGATCAACGGCACCGCGACACCCATCATGGCCAGGCGATCGCGAATCCTCGGCACCGCAGCGGCCGCTGCGGCATTGTTGACCGTGATGCGCACCAGTTCGCTGCCGGCACGCGCCAGTTCGGCGACCTGCTTGACGGTGGCCTTGATGTCGGCGGTGTCGGTGTTGGTCATCGACTGCACCACCACGGATGCTTCGCCGCCGACCAGCGTGGAGCCCACGCGCACGCCCACGCTCGGGCGTCGGCGGAGGAAAACCGGTTGATTCACGCTGCAGCCTCGATGGTGATTGCGCGCAGCACACCATGATCCGGGCCGACGATCAAGCGCTGTCGGCGTTTGCGCCTATGTTGGTGTCGGCGCCTGAGCGGGCTGCGACCGCTGCATCGACGCGATCAATGGCCGCGACCTCGGACTGAGCTGCAGGCACTGCTGGCGCTGCGGCAGCGACCGGCGTTGGCATCGCCACGCGAATGAACCAGGCGGACTGCTCGACCAGCGCGATTTCGGCCAGATTGATGACCTCGGTGCCGTCCTGTGCCGACCAGCGCGACGGCATTGCACGAAATTCATAGCCTGGGGCGTTGCGCTCGAGCACTGCCGGCGCGAGCGCGCCGGCGACGTGGCCGCCGGCGGAACGTGCCGCATGCAACAGCACCCCACGTACCGACGGGCGCGGATGGTTGTAGGCATCCATCGAGCGCACCACCGCCGCGCGCGCTTCGCGGCCAAGCAGTTCGATGCCGGCGTCTACGGTTCCGGTGGACCCGATGCGAAGCCAGCGGATCACGCCGACCATCCAGTCACGCTCGTCGGCGGGTACGTCGGCCGGGTCGGTCGCGGCGGTCCCAGCGGCAACCGCCACCACTTCGCCGACCCGCGCGCGCACCGCGTCGACACGCTCCCACACGATGCGGTAGCCACCAAGGCTCTGGTCCACGACGCGCGCGCGGTGCACCTCGGGCCGACCGGCGTCGCCGCTGCCGCTGCCCCGCGACATGCTGCGCTCGCGCTCGGTAACGTGCACTGCGGTGCCGCAGGCACGCCGCACGAAGGTTTCGAAATCGACGCCGCCGGCAAGGAAATAGTGCACCGCATGCATGCCGACCAGCGTGTCCAGCTGGTGCCCCGCCGGCAGCCGGCGGTAACAGCGGTCGGGCACGAAGCGCCAGTTCGCCATCAGCCGCCGCACCAGGTCGGCGCTGATCGCCACCGCGGCGCCTCCGCGCGAACGGAAGGTCAAGCTGCCGGCCAGGCCGTCGACCAACGCCAGCTGTCGACCCAGTTCGGCTTCCAGCGCTGCGCTATCGAAGCTCAGGCGCGCGGCACCCTCGGCGCTGCGCTCCTCGGGCAGGTAACCCGGGCCACGGTCCTCGTCCAGCGGTACTGCGAATACTGCCTCGCCGGTCACCGCGCCACGCAGAACCGCCAACGGCGCCCACGCACGGGTCACCTGATAGGCCTCGTGGATCTCCTTCTGGGTCAGCCGGTATGGATTGGAAATCGCCAGCAGCAGCGCATGCGCGAACGTCTGCCGCGGCGTAATCGGTGCGCCGGCATTGAGCGGATCATCGACCCCCTTGTCGTCGAGCCGACTGGCCAGCGCGAAGCCGAACAGCGCATTGAGCATGCGCCACAGGTTCTCCGGCGGCTCGGCGTACAGAAAGTAGCCCTTGCAAAGTTCCGCGCCAAGGTGCGCGATGGCGCGCTCCAGCGCCAACGCCACGGTCTTGCCGCGCAGGAACGGAATCTTGCCCACCGGGCCGCACAGCTCGTAGGCCGCGAGTCGATAGCCGAGCGCCATCTGGCGCTGGAAATCGCGTGCGGTCGCGCCGAGTTGCGCCTTCTGCGGCGGCAGTGGAAAACTGGCGCCGACGATCTGGCGGTCGATCGCCTCGGCCAGTTGGGCGAGCGGCACGCGCAGCGCTTCGAGTGCGGTCAGGCGGCCGACCGGATCGAGGGTCATGTGATTGAGTTCGCGCAGTGCCTGGAACAGCATGCGCGCCGCGACACTGGCGTTGGCCAGCGGCAGCGCGTCGATCCAGCGCTTGAGCGCCTTCGGATCGACCTGGAACGCATCGCGCGGCGGAGCACGCCGCTCGGGCAGTCCTTCACCCAGCCGTCGATAGAATGTCATGGAAGCGTCCGCAGCCTGTCACTCAAGCCAGTCTAGCGGTTGTGCGCCCGGCTTCTGCAACGTGTTGCCATCGTTTGCGTACCACCAGGCGCTGCCGACGCGGCAACCTGTGCTGCGGCGTCGCACAAGCCGCGCATGCGCAACCGGTGCCACCAGCAGCCCGCGACCAGCGCACCCTGCATCGCGCATACACAAGGTCCGCACTGCTGGGCTAATATCGGGCGCATGGCAGGGGTGCGCATCCGCGCACGCATCCGGTTGCATCGCACAGGGGCGTTACGATGGCGGAGCGGTTCAAGATCGCAATTGTCGGCTCCGGGCCGGGCGGCAAGAGTGCGGCTGCACGGGCCGCCGAACAGGGCGTGTCGCACGTGCTGCTGGAGGCCGCACCGCACCTTTCCAACACGATCTACCGCTACCAGAAAGGCAAGCACGTGATGGATGAGCCCGGCATCCTGCCGCTGCGCTCGCCGCTGCCGTTCAAGGCCGGCTCTCGCGAGGCGATCCTGAAGGGCTGGGATGACGGTGTGGCCAACCTCAAGGTCAACGTCCGCTGCGGCCACGAGGTCGCGAAGATCCACAAGACCGAGGATGGTCCGTTCACCATCGCGTGCAGCAATGGCGCGAAGTTCGAGGCCGACTACGTGGTGCTGGGCATCGGGCTGCAGGGCAACCTGCGCAAGCTCGGCGTGCCCGGCGAAGACCTGCCGCAGGTGCAGTACCAGCTCGACGACCCGGGCGAGTACTCCGGCGAGACCATCGTGGTGGTCGGCGCCGGCGACGCCGCGATCGAGAACGCGATCGCGCTGGCCAAGCAGAACAACGTCATCATCATCAACCGCAAGGACGAGTTCTCGCGGGCCAAGAAAGGCAACGAGCAGGCCATCCTCAAGGCGATCGAGGAGGGCAGCATCGAGTGCTACTACAACGCGGCCCCGGAAAAGGTCGACAAGCTGCCGGACGGCTCGCGCAAGCGCATGCGCATGCTGCTGTCGACCGACAAGGGCAAGGCGCAGATCCTGTGCGACCGCGTCATCGCGCGTCTGGGCGCCACCGCACCGCGCAGCTTCGTCGAAGCCTGTGGCATCGTGTTCCCGAACAAGGACCCGGCCGCGGTGCCGGCGATCAGCCCGCAGTACGAGTCCAACGTCAAGGGCATGTACATCGTCGGCGCGCTCGGCGGCTATCCGCTGATCAAGCAGGCGATGAACCAGGGCTATGAGGTCGTCGAGTACATCGAGGGCCGCAAGGTCGAGCCCGCCGACGAGCCGCTGCTGCGCGACAAGTTCAAGACGATGCCGGGCTTCACCACGGTTACCGCAGCGCTCGACAAGGTGCAGAAAAACGTGCGCCTGCTGTCGCACATCACGCCGCTGCAGCTGCGCGAGTTCATGATCGACTCGGAAATCCGCACGCCCAAATCGGGCGAGGCGATCTTCCAGCGCAACGACTACACCAACTCGTTCTATTCGATCGTCGATGGCGAGGTGCACATCCAGATCGATGCGCAGCGCAAGATCACCCTGCGCAAGGGCGAGTTCTTCGGCGAGATGAGCCTGATCTCGGGCCGTCGCCGTTCGGCGACCGTGATCGCCGGCAACCAGTGCGTGATGGTCGAGACCCCGCGCCGTTCGATGAACAAGCTGATCGCCTCGGTGGAGGCGGTCAAGCGCGAGATCGACAAGGTGTTCATCGGGCGCGCCATCCTGTCGCGGTTCTCGCCCGAATCGACGATCGAGCAGATCGCCGACGTGGTCGACACCGCGCGCATCGAACGCTTCAAGGCCGGCGACACCGTGTTCAACGAGGGCGAGACCGGCGACGCGCTGCATCTGGTGCGGGTCGGCTCACTGACCATCTCGCGCAATATCGGCGGCAAGGAAGTGGTGCTGTCCTACGTGCCGGCCGGCAACTATGTCGGTGAGATGGCCCTGATGGGCGAGAGCAAGCGCTCGGCTACCGCGCGAGCAGCGATCGCCACCGAAACCGTGCGCCTCGATGGCGAGGCGTTCAAGCAGCTGGTCGCGCGCAACCCGATCCTCAAGCTGCGCCTGCAGTCGGAGTATCGCCAGCGCACCACGGCCAACCTGCAGATGCAGGCGATGCCCAGCGGTGGCGACATCATCTCTTTCCTGATCGCGCAGGGCGCGGGTGAGGCCACCGACATCCTGCTGATCGACGAGTCGCTGTGCGTACGCTGCGACAACTGCGAGAAGGCCTGCGCCGAGACCCACGGCGGCACCTCGCGACTGGACCGCGAGGCCGGCCCTACCTTCGCCCAGGTGCACGTGCCGACCTCATGCCGTCATTGCGAACACCCGCACTGCATGAAGGACTGCCCGCCGGATGCGATCCACCGCGCGCCCAACGGCGAGGTATTCATCGCCGACAACTGCATCGGCTGTGGCAACTGCGAGCGCAACTGCCCCTACGGCGTGATCCACATGGCCTCCAAGCCGCCGAAAAAACCCGGCCTGCTGTCGTGGCTGCTGTTCGGCGCGGGCAGCGGACCGGGCGAGGCGCCCTACGATCCGGACCAGAAAAAGGAAGGCCCGATCGAAAAGAAAGCCGTCAAGTGCGACATGTGCAAGGACCTGTCCGGTGGCCCGGCCTGCGTGCGCGCCTGCCCCACCGGTGCTGCGATCCGGATTTCGCCGGAGGAATTTCCGGCCTATGCGCAATCGCGACGCTGAAGCGATGAAGCGGCGAATGGCGAATGGCGAATGGCGAATGGGCGCTTCGATGCTGCCCGCTGCGAAATCGCTGCTACCGGCTTTCCTATTCGCCATTCGCCATTCGCCATTCGCAGTCGCAAGCCATACGCGCCGGCGTCTTCACAATGCATGACTCCTTCCTCACCCACGCGCGCAAACTCTGGCTGTGGGTTGCATTGATCGTGCTCAGCGGCTCGCTGCTTGCCTACGTCTGGCACGATCCCATCGGGCCGGCCAATGGCGGCACCTGGCTGGGCTATACCCTGGGCACGATCGGGGCACTGTTGATCATCTGGCTGATGCTGTTCGGGGTGCGCAAACGCACCTACGCCAACCGCGTCGGCTCAGTGCGCGGCTGGCTGTCCGCGCACGTGTACCTGGGCACCGCCCTGATCCTGATCGCGCTGCTGCACTCGGGGTTCCAGTTCGGCTGGAACCTGCATACCTTGGCCCTGGTGCTGATGCTGGCGGTGATCTTCTCGGGGTTCTTCGGCGTATTCGCCTATCTGCGCTACCCCGCGCTGATGACCCGCAATCGCGACAGCGCCAGTCGCGATGCGATGCTGGAGGAGATCGCCGATATCGACCAGAACGCGCTGGCGCTGGCCGACGGCATCGATCGCCGCATCCATGCCATCGTGCTGCGTTCGATCGAAAACACCCGTCTGGGCGGCGGCGTGTGGGCCCTGCTCACCGCCCACGACTCCTCCGATCTGGCGTTGGCGCAGGCCCGTCAAATGCTGGACAAGCGCGAGCTCGAGGGCAAAGACGCGGCCAAGCTGAGCACGCGCGAGATGCCGACCATGTTCGCGATGGTCGACTTCCTGGCCGGCAACGCCGACGACAAACAAGCCGAGGCGCTGCGCAAACTGATCGACCTGCTGTCGCGCAAGAAGTCGCTCGCCGGCCGGGTGGCGCGCGATATCCAGCTGCAGTCGCTGATGGAGATCTGGCTGTACTTCCACGTGCCGCTGTCGTTCGCGCTGCTGGCAGCACTCAGCGCGCACGTCATCGTCGTGTTCTTCTACTGGTAGGGTCCGACATGCACCGCCGTCTCCATCTCGCCGCAACTGAACTGCCGGAGCGCGGCGTATGCGTTGGCTGATCAGACGGGTTACCCGGAAGGGCAAAAACAGCGTCGCTTACGAGGAGGACATCCACTACGGCGATGTGCTGTCGGTCGGCCGCGGCTCGGACCAGGCGATTTTCATACCCGACCTGCGCGTAGCGCTCGAGCATGCGCGGATCACGGCGGTCGGCGCGGGTCGCTACAAGATCGAGTCGCTGATCCTGGCCGGCATCCGGGTCAATGGCGATATCACCTATTCGACCACTGCCGGTGCCGGGGCCGCGGTCGAGATCGGCACCACCCGGATCCAGATGCTCGAGCCGCCGGCCGACTTCGATGCCGGGGTCGAGGTGTCGAGCATCGACAAGGCCGAGCAGAAGGCCGTCGCCCAGGCCAAGGCCAAGCCGACCACGCTCGCGCAAACCTGGCTGGCGCGTCGTGGGCCGGCATGGGTGGCGTTCAGCCTGATCGCGATCCTGTTCTTTGCGCTGCCGCTGGCCGCGCATTACTCCAGCGGTTGGCGCGAGACCCTGCCCGGGTTGCCGATCCCAAGTCAGAACGCCTGGCAAACAGGCAAGCTGCAGGATGCGCACCATTTCTTCGGCAACGACTGCACGCAATGCCATGACAAGCCGTTCCGCTGGGTGCGCGATGAATCCTGCACGGCCTGCCATGCGGCCACACCGGCGCATGCCGATCCGGTGAAGTTCAACCTGCCGGAACTGGGCAACGCGCGCTGCGCGCACTGTCATCGCGACCATAACGGCACCGACGGGCTGATCGTGCGCGACCAGATCCTGTGCAGCGAATGCCACCAGGGCCTCAAGGAGCGCACTGGCGGCAGCAGCCAATTGGCCAATGTGTCGGATTTCGGCAACGACCATCCGCAGTTCAAGGTCGATCTGCCGGCATGGACGGCCGACGGCAAGTACGCGCCGGTACGCACCCTGCTCGGCACACCGGGCCTGCAGGAACGTTCGGGCCTGAAGTTCCCGCACGCTGTGCATGTCGCCACCAAGGGCATCAAGTCGCCCGACGGCGAGAAGGTGCTCGAGTGCGACAGCTGCCACGTGGCGGATGCAGGAGGCGCGGGCATGCAGCCGGTCGACTTCGAGACCATGTGCCAGCAATGCCACGCACTGACCTTCGATGTCACCGAGCCCGAGCGGCAGGTGCCGCATGCGAAGGTGCCGGAGATCATCTTCACCCTCGACGAGTTCTATGCGCGGCGCGCGCTGGAGGGTGGCGTGCGCGACGTCACCTCGCCTGCCATCGTGCAGCAGCGTCGCCGTCCGGGCCAGGCTCTGACCCGCCAGGAACAGTTCGAGGCGCTCGCCTGGGCCCGCGAAAAATCGCGCCAGGTCGCCGAGACCCTGTTCACCGGCAGCGCGTGCACCGTTTGCCACGCGGTGTCGCCGGGCCGCGAGGCAGGCGATCCATGGCGGGTCGCGCCGGTGCGGGTGGCAGGCCAGTGGTACGGCAAGGCGAGCTTCACCCATGCCAGCCACACCACGATGCAATGCGCCGACTGTCACGATGCGAGCACCTCGAAGGCCAGCGTCGACTTGCTGATCCCCGGCATCGCCAATTGCCAGCAGTGTCATGCGGGCGAACATGCCAAGGACAAAGTGCCGACGACCTGTATCGGCTGCCACGGCTACCACGAGTCCGATCAGCTGATCCTCGCTGAGTTGCAACAGCGCGCCACGGCAGCCACGCCGCCAGCGCAACGCGCGCAGTAGTCGCGGGCATTTGCATTCGCCCATTGCCTGGTGCAACTGCCCTGCATGGACAACAGCGCTGGCGTGAATGTCAGATGATTCGGTTATGATCGGCGCGCCGTTCGACTGACGGCGGTCCACATGATCCGTGGGGAGACGCGGATCGAGTGGGCGCCACTTCGGGGAGGGGCCTTCATGGGACGGATGCATGCAGTGGGGGCGGTCACGGCCGCGCTGTGTCTGGCGCTGGTCGGCTGCAGCGGCGGCGGCAACTCGGGTTCCAGTGTCGGCACTGCGGCGGCAACGCCGGCTGCCGGAGATTCCGGCTGCAACGGCTCGTGCGTCAGCGCTGCGTCCCTGCTGACCGCAGCCGACGTCGGTCGGATCCTCGCGCAAGCGGTCAATGAGGCCCAGGCCGTCAACACGCCGGCCACCGTCGCGGTGGTCGATCGGGTCGGCAACGTGTTGGCGGTCTATCGGATGACCAACGCCCGCACCACGGTGACCATCACCTCCGGTCGCGGTCTCAGCGGTGGCCTGGAAGGCATCGATTTCACCCCATCCGAACTGGCGGCGATCTCCAAGGCGGTGACCGGCGCCTACCTGTCGTCGGAAGGCAACGCCTTCTCGACCCGCACTGCCAGCCAGATCGTGCAGGAACACTTCAACCCGCGCGAATTCAACGCGCCCAGCGGTCCGCTGTTCGGGGTGCAGTTCTCCCAGCTGGCGTGTTCCGACCTGATCCAGCTGCCGGGCCCGACCCTGACCCTCGCGGGCGTCACGGGCGCTGTAACCGTGGGCCCCAAGCCTGCCCCGCTGGGCCTGTCGGCGGATCCAGGCGGTTTCCCGTTGTACAAGGGCGGCACCGTGGTGGGCGGCATCGGCGTGGCGGCCGATCCGCTGTATACCGCCGATCTGTTCGTTGGCGATCGCGACCGCGATATCGATGAGTTTATCGCCTGGGCGGGCACCTTCGGCTTCGGCGCGCCGCTGGATCGCCGCGGCGACCGCATCACGGTCGATGGCAAGACCTTCCGTTTCACCGACGTCGAGTTCGCCGACCTCACCCGCAATCCTGAATCCGCGCCCGCATTCGCCAGTCTCGGCGCAGCGCAGGGCCGCCTGATCGATGTGCCGCTGTTCTATGGCGCGGCCGGCGGCGTGCTGGCTGGCACCGCGTTCACCACGCCGGCTTCAGGCTATGTCGCCGACAGCGCAGACTACCCCGGCCTCGACGCTTTCGTACTGGTCGGACCCGATGGTCAGCCGCGCTTCCGCCCGCGCGCGGGCACCGAAACCAGCGGCGCGTTGAGCGCCAACGAGGTGCGCGAGATCGCGCGCCAGGCGCTGGCCATCGCCAACCGGGCACGCGCGCAGATTCGCCGCCCGACCGATTCGAAGATGCGGGTGACGGTGTCGGTGGTCGATACCAATGGCGAGATCCTCGCAGTGGCGCGAACCCGCGATGCGCCCCTGTTCGGCACCGACGTATCGCTGCAGAAGGCGCGCGCGACGGCACTGTTCTCGAACGCGGTGTTCTATGCCGACATCGCCGCAACGCCAGCCGCACGCGACCTGAATTCCCCGGCAACCACACGCAGACTGGGCTCTTACCTCGACAATGCGCGCACCTTCTTCGGCCAACCGACCTTCTTTGCCGATGGACAGTGGGCGATCACGCCGCGGGCGATCGGCAACATCGCCCGACCGTTCTTTCCAGATGGAATCATCGGCCAGCCGAACGGCCCGATCAGCCTGCCGTTCGCCGAATGGAGCCCGTTCAATGTCGGCCTGCAGCTGGACCTGGTCAACAACCGCATCGGCACCATCCTGACCGGCTACATCGGCCTGCGCGATGGCACGCTTACGCCGGCGCAGGTGCTGGCGATCTTCCCGGTCGGCAACTGCACCGAACTGGGCAACAAGCGTGCGGCCAACGGAATCCAGATCTTCCCCGGCGGCTCGCCGATCTACCGCGGCGACCGGCTGGTGGGTGCGATCGGCGTTTCCGGCGATGGCATCGACCAGGACGACATGGTGTCGTTCCTGGGCCTGCACAACGCCGGCGTCGTACTCAACAGCGGCGTCGGCCATGCGCCCGTTGCGCGCCGCTCGGACCAGCTGACCCCAGGTGGCGCACGTCTGCGCTACGTGCAGTGTCCGCAGGGCCCGTTTCTGGATTCGAACGAACAGAACGTGTGCGAGGGCAAGTGACATGCGCACGCTGAAGACCGCCGCACTGAGCCTGGTCATCGCCAGCGTCTGCACCATCCACGACGCGATGGCCGAACCGCTGGAGGCAACTCCGCCGGGGTACCTCGAATTGCTCGGCATCGTTCCGGCACCGACCTACGATCCGTTTACCTCACCGATCCTGCGCCGGCGTCCGGGCCATCCCGCGCAACGTCCGCCGGAATTCAAGGACCAGAATCCGGATGCGATCGATCCCGCGCCGGTCGACATGGTGGGCGAGTTCATTCCGCTGCCAGATCGCTGGCGGATCATGGAAGCGCTGGGCTTCAAGCACCCGTGGTACGACCCTTACAACCAGAACATCTGGAAGGGCGACAAGCCGATCCATGGCGAGGACTGGTTCCTGGCCCTGCTCGGCATCTCCGACACCATTGTCGAGCCGCGCAGCACGCCGTTTCCGACCGGCATCACCTCCAGCGAGAATCCCGGCCAGAACGACATCTTCTCCGACATCGACCAGACCATCTTCGCGCAGACCTTCCTGGTCGGGCTGATCTACTACAAGGGCGATACCACCTTTCGGCCGCCCGACTGGGAATATCGCCTGACCCTGGGCGTGCAGTACAACCGCGTCGACGTGCAGGACGTTCGCGTGCTCAACGTCGACCCGCGCCGCGGCACCACCCGTGACGATGGCTTCGTGGGCCTGCAGGAACTGTTCGTCGACCGCCATTTGCGCGACGTTTCCGACCGCTACGATTTCGACGCCGTACGCTTCGGCGTGCAGCCGTTCTCCACCGACTTCCGCGGCTTCCTGTTCCAGGACCTGCAGTTCGGTGCGCGCCTGTTCGGCAATCGCGACAACAACAAGCGGCAGTACAACCTCGCCTGGTTCCGGCGCATGGAGAAGGATCTGAACTCGGGTCTGAACGACCCCACCCGCCGCCTGCGCGACGATGATGTGATCGTGGCCAACCTGTACCAGCAGGATTTCCCGGTACTGGGCTTCACCTCGCAGGGCACCGTGGTGTGGAACCGCAACCGCGAGGACAGCAGCTTCTTCGACTCCAACGGATTCATCCAGCGGCCCTCGTCGCTGGGCTTCGAAGGCCCGCGCGAATACGACGCGTACTACGTCGGCTACAACGGCGATGGGCACTGGAAGACGTTCAACTTGACGCTGTCGGGCTACCTGCTGTTCGGCGACAACATCAACACCTTCACCGGCCGCCAGTCCGACATCGAGGCGGGTTTCTTCGCCGCCGAACTGTCGCGGGATTTCGACTGGATCCGGCTGCGCGCCTCGCTCGCTTACTCAAGCGGCGACGACGACCCCTTCGACGACAAATCGCAGGGCTACGACGCGATCTTCGAAAACCCGATCTTCGCGGGCGCCGACACCAGCTACTGGGTGCGGCAGAACGTTCCGTTCATCGGCGGCGGTGGCGTGGCGCTGGCGACCCGCAACGGCATGATCCCGAACCTGCGCTCGTCGAAGGAACAGGGCCAGAGCAATTTCGAGAATCCCGGCCTGCGCCTGATCGGCATCGGCGGCGACTTCGATATCACTGCACTGCATCGGGTGTCGTTCAACCTCAACCAGTTGTGGTTCGACGAAACAGCGGTGCTGGAAGTCGCGCGCAACCAGAGCCCGATCGACAACAGCATCGGCACCGATGCCTCGGTGGCATGGATCTGGCGTCCGTTCATGACCCAGAACATCGTGCTGCGTCTTTCCGGTGCGGTGCTGTTTCCCGGGGAGGGCTTGAAAAACCTGTACGGGGACGACGACACGTATTATTCGGTCCTCGGCAATTTCACCTTTACGTACTGACGGAGCTGATCCCATGCGTACGGTTATCCACGCTGGAATCGCCGCGCTGCTGCTGGCAGCCGCCGTTCCGCAGGCGTTCGCGGCCAAGGCCATACCGGTCGAGCGCGACTACACCAGCGCGCCACCGGCGCCCTCGTTCCAGACCCAGTTCGAGGCCGACGCCAAGAGTTCCGGCTGCATGACCTGCCACACCGATACCGAAGCCAAGACCATGCACGCCAGCAGTGCGGTGGTGCTCGGCTGCACCGACTGCCACGGCGGCAATGCTGCGATCAACTCGCCGGCCGGGTACGACGACAAACATGGCGGCCGCGACCCGATCGGGCCGATCAATCCGCTGAAATCCACCTTCGAGCACAACGACCATACCCATGCCGGCAAGCACGCCGCCGAGCACTACAGCGGTCCTTACCTGTCGGCGATGGAAGGCGCGCACGTGCTGCCGCGCTATCCGCAGCGCTGGCTGTGGCCGGCCAGCCGCAATCCCGAGGGATCGATGGGCCATCTGAACGATGAAGCCCCCGAGTTCGTGCGCTTCATCAATCCCGGCGATCTGCGCGTGGCCGAGGAAGCCTGCGGCGCCTGCCACCTGCCCATCGTCAAGGCCACCACCACCTCGCTGATGGCCACCAGCGCGATGCTGTGGGGCGGCGCGTCGTACAACAATGGCATCCTGCCCTACAAGCGCTACATCCTCGGCGAATACTACGGTCGCAACAGCGAATCGGGCGGGATCAAGAACCGCGTTGAAGTCACGCCCGAGATGGCCAAGCGCGGCATCCTGCCGATCCTGTATCCGATGCCGGCATGGGAAGTGGTTCCACCGGCCGATATTTTCCGCGTATTCGAACGCGGCGGGCGCAACATCGCCACGACTTTCCCTGAAACCGGGCTGCCGAACGCGCTGGGCCTGATCCAACGCCTGGAAGAGCCGGGCCGACCGGATATCCGCCAGTCCAATCGCGGCCCGGGCACCGGCAGCCGCATCGCGGTTCCGGTGCTGAATATCCACAAGACGCGCCTGAACGATCCGCATCTGTGGTTCCTCGGCACCAACGAGAATCCGGGTGATTTCCGCTCGTCGGGCTGTACCGCCTGCCACGTGGTCTATGCCAACGATCGCGACCCGCGTCACTCGGCGATCTATGCGCAGTTCGGCAACCAGGGCAAGACGATCCAGAAGGACCCGACCATCCCGCGCAACGAACCGGGCCACCCGCTGCAGCACGTGTTCACCCGCGCGATCCCGACCAGCCAGTGCATGATCTGCCACATGCACCAGCCGAACATGTTCATCAACACCATGCTCGGTTACACCATGTGGGACTACGAGCCGGACGCGCCGAGCATGTGGCCGGCCGAGCAGCGTAATCCCACCGACGCACAGATCCGTGCGATCAACCTGCGCAATCCCGAGGAAGCCGCGATCCGCGGCAAGTGGGCGGAGCCGGACTTCCTCGACCAGGTCGCGGAGATGAACCCGCAGCTAGGCGCCACCCAGTTCGCCGACTACCACGGCCACGGCTGGAACTTCCGCGCGATCTTCAAGCGCGACCGCAAAGGCAATCTGCTCGATGCCGGCGGCGTACAGGTCGCCGATGACGATCCGAAGAAATTCGAGAAGGCGGTGCACCTGTCGAGCATCCATGTCGACGTCGGCATGCAGTGCGTGGACTGCCACTTCCAGCAGGACGGTCACTCCAACGGCCACATCGTCGGCGAGGTCGCCGCAGGTGTGGAAATCATGTGCCAGGACTGCCACGGCACCGCCGACGAATTCCCCACCCTGCGCACCTCGGGCCCGATGGCCTCGAAGTACGGTCGCGACCTGAAGCTGATCCGCAACCCGGATGGCAAGAAGCGCTTCGAGTGGATCGACGGCAAGCTCATCCAGCGCTCGGCGGTCACCCCGGACCTGGAATGGACCATGAGCCTGACCAGGGACGTCTCCAACGAGTTGAGCCCCGCGTATTCGGCCAAGGCAGACCGCGCCCACACGATGTCGGTCAATACGCAGACCCTCGAATACGGCCAGCAGGTTCCCAAGGACCAGCGCGCGCACGGCGAGGACAAGCTGCTGTGTTACACCTGCCATACCTCCTGGACCACCAGCTGCGGCGGCTGCCATTTGCCGATTCAGGCCAACTGGAAGTCCGATCGGAACCACTACGAGGGTGGCGCGTCGCGCAACTATGCGACCTACAATCCGCAGGTCGCCCGCGACGACATGTTCCAGCTCGGCGTGCATGGCGAGGTCAAGGACTACAAGATCGCGCCGGTGCGCTCGTCGTCGGCGCTGATCCTGTCCTCGACCAATATCAATCGCGAGAAGATCTACATCCAGCAGCCGCCGATCTCGGCGGCGGGCTACAGCTCGCAGGCGTTCGCACCGCACTACCCGCACACCGAACGCCGCACTGAAACCAAGCAGTGCACCGACTGCCATCTGTCGCAAGCCAACGACAACAACGCGATCATGGCGCAGCTACTGCTGCAGGGCACCCGTTTCGCCGACTTCGTGGGCTTCAACGCCTGGATCGGTGGCGAGGGCGAGATCAGTGCCGCGGTAGTCACCGAGTGGGACGAACCACAGGCCGTGATCGGTTCCTACCTGCATCGTTATGCCTATCCAGATCGTGCCAAGGCGCATGCAGCCAATGGCAAGGTTCTCAAGGAAGCCTATCGGCACGGCGCCGGGGCCGCGAGCTGCCTGCAGCTGCGCGGCGAGTACCTGTATGTCAGCGAAGGCAGCAAGGGCACCCGCATCTACGACGTGGCCAGCATCGCCAACAAGGGCATCTCGCAGCGCATCATCACCGCGCCGGTGTCTGGTGTTGGCCACGACACCCACATCGCATCGAGCAATGCCACCTGCGTGGTGTTGCCTACCACCCAGCCGGTGCAGCCATCGCGCAGCCGCTCGGAGCTGATGCAGAAGACCAACCTCGAGCAGCCGATGCATCCGCTCTACGAGTACGCATACATCACCGATGCCGACGAGGGACTGATCGCGATCAACGTCGACACCCTCTACGACTTCGAACCGCGCAACAACAATGTCGATCGCGCATTGACCTGGAACGAGGGGGGCGTGCTGAATGGTGCGCGCCATCTGGCCATCGCCGGCACCTGGTTCTACGTGGCCACGCCGACCGGCATCGTGGTGCTGGACATGGCCCAGCCGCTCAGCCCAAGACTGGCAGCGACCATCGAACTGCCCGATGCGCGCGCCAGCCAGCAGCAGTTCCGCTATCTGTTCGTGACCACCCGCGACGGCCTGCAGACGGTCGACGTCACCCATCCGGAGCGACCGCGTGTGGTGCCAGGCGCACTGGTCGGCCTGGCCGACGCGCGCAAGCTGCACGTCGCGCGCACCTATGCCTATGTCGCCAACGGCAGCGAAGGTGTTGCCATCGTCGACGTCACGCGGCCCGACGCACCTGCCCTGTACGCGATGTACAACGAGGGCGGGGCGATCAACGACGCGCGCGACGTGATGGTCGGTACCACCAACGCGTCGCCGTTCCTGTACGTGGCCGATGGCCGCAACGGGCTGCGCGTGGTGCAACTGACCTCGCCGGATTCGCAGCCGAAGTTCTACGGCTTCGCGGCCGAACCCAAACCGCAGCTGGTCGCGACCTACCCCACCCGCAAGACCGCGCTGTCGCTGTCGCGCGCGCTGGAACGCGATCGCGCGGTCGACGAGACCGGCCACCAGATCGCCGTCCTCGGCCGCATCGGGTCGCGGCCGATGAACGCGCAGGAAATGGCGCGCATGTACCTCGAAGACGGCACGCCGTGGTTCGTCGATGATCGTGTCGATGGTCCGCAAGGCATCGCCTCGCCGCCGGTGCAGTGGAAGCCGAATCGGATCTGGGACATGCAGGTATCGACGCAGGAGCGCGACCGGGCCCGTGCGCGAATGAGCGCCCTGCCGCGAATCGTGCCGGCAGTCCAGACGGTAGCGCTTCCGCACGGCACGGCAGCACCGGTCGCACCAGTACCGCCTGTCAGCGGGCCTTCGATGCAATCGCCGCGCCGTCAGTAGACGCAACGCCACGTGAGCTCCTCCAACGCAGAGACCATCCATCGGCTGTACGTAGCGCTGGGCCAGCGCGACGGCGAGGCAATGGCCGCATGCTATGCAGCGGATGCGACCTTCGACGATCCCGCGTTTGCGCTGCGCGGCGAGGAGGTCGGCGACATGTGGCGCATGCTGTGCGCGCGCGGCCGCGACTTGCGCGTCGAGGCGTCCGCGATCGGTGCCGATGCGAACGCGGGCCACGCGCATTGGGTTGCGCAATACACGTTCAGCGGCACCGGGCGCAAGGTGGTCAATCGGATCGACGCCCGCTTCGAGTTCCGCGACGGCCTGATCATTCGCCACGTCGACAGCTTCAGCCTGTGGCGCTGGAGCGCGCAGGCGCTGGGGCCGATCGGGATCCTGCTCGGTTGGTCGCCGATCGTGCGCAACAAAGTGCGAGCCCAGGCAGCGGCGGCGCTGCACAACTTCAGCGCCGAGCGGCGCGCGCGACTGTCGTGATCGACAGCGCAGCGCTGCGTCCGCGCGAGTCCCGCGGCGGCAGGCGGCAGCACCGACGCGGGCGATAATGCGCCGGATCCTGATCGAGAAACCCGGTGGCTACGACACCCTGCGCCTGATCGAAGAACCCGATCGCGTACCGCAAGCGGGGGAAGTAGCCATCGCGGTCGAGGCCTGCGGCGTCAACTATGCCGACAGCATCGTGCGCATGGGTTTGTATGCATCGGCCAAGGCGCTGCACGGCTACCCGATCACGCCGGGTTTCGAACTGGCCGGCCAGATCACGGCCGTCGGCGACGACGTGGTGGCGTGGAAGGTCGGCGACCCGGTACTCGCATTGACCCTGTTCGGTGGCTATACCAGCCATATCTGCCTCGCTGCCGACCGCGTGTTCCAGCGCCCCGCATGCCTGGATCCGGCGCAGGCAGCCGCATTGCCCACGGTGTTTCTCACCGCCTGGTTCATGGTCCACCAGCAGGTCCATCCACGCCCCGACCAGACATGGCTGGTGCACTCGGCAGCAGGCGGCGTTGGCAGCGCGCTCGCGCAACTGGGCCGGCTGGCAGGGGTGCGCGTGATCGGGGTCGTCGGCAGTGAGCACAAGATCGCCAGCGCAGCGGCGGCGGGCTGCGCCGAGGTGATCGACAAGTCGCACGAGGACTTGTGGGCGCGCGCAGCTGCACTTGCGCCACTGGGCTACGACGCGGTGTTCGATGCGAACGGGGTCTCCACGCTGGGCCAAAGCTACGCGCACCTCGCACCGATGGGAAAGCTGCTGATCTACGGTTTCGCCTCGATGCTGCCGCGCGACGGGCATCTGAACTGGCTGCGCATGGGCTGGGACTGGCTGCGCACGCCGCGCTTCAACCCGCTGCACATGACGCAGAGCAACCGCAGCGTGCTGGCTTGCAATCTGAGCTTCCTGTCGGCCCACGCGAGCCTGCTGAGCGAGGGCATGCAGTGGCTGTTGCAACGCTTCGACGACGGCCAGCTGGCCGCGCCACCGATCGTGCGCTATCCGCTGGCGCGCGCTGCGGATGCGCAGCGCGCCATCGAATCGGGCAGCACGGTCGGCAAGCTGGTGTTGATCCCCTGAGCGTGCCCGAGGAAGCCTGGTAGCGCGTCTCGGCGCGGGCGTGGCGACTGTTGCAAGTGGCGCAATGGCCGCAGCAATCCGTGCGACCCTGCCCTGGCGACCACCATCGGTTCGCTACATGCGTCCGCCGGCGAAGTCGAAATTCGCCTCGGTGCTCCAGGGTGAGAACACATCGGAGGCGAGGTAATGCACGCCGAGCTTGAGCAGCTCGCCGACCTCGCGCGCTTCCCGCGGACCCTGCGCGAATACCTGCCGACCGTGTTTCGAGGCTTCAACGATCAGCCGGCCGCGCTCGGCACCCCAGCTGCCGACCGTCGCCGGATCGCTGGCGCTGGGCGCTGCCAGGCGCACCATCGCCACGGCCGGATGGCGCAGCAGGCGCACGTGCGCCTCGCCACCCTCCAGCCCACAGATGCACACTCGCGTGCCGATTGGTTGCAGCGCATCGAGCAGCGCGCCGATCCGCGCCGGATCGCGCAGCAGTTCAGTCGCCATCAGCTCCAGCACGATCGAGGCTGGCGCCAGCGCACGCGCCTGCAGCTCGGTCGCCAGCCACGGCGCGAACGCCGGATCGAACCCCGACTCGATGCTGATCGGCAGGAACAGGCGCATTTCATCGCCACGCTGCACTCGCTCGCTGAGTACCGACAAGGCGCGACGCAGGCACTGCCGATCCGCAGCAGGCACCACGCCCAGTTCGCGCGCCAACTCGCGCAGGCGATCAGGCGGCACTTCCATGCGGGTGCTGGCACGCGGTGCCACCAGCGCGAAGCGCGTCGCATACTGCCCCGCCACATCGCCGGTCAACGGTATCTGGGCCTGGTACTCGATACGGATCGCCTCCGGGATCAACGGCCCGCGCAACAGCGTGCGCGCCAGTCGATGCACCGGGTCCTCACCCGCCATTGCTGCGCGCCCGGGTTCATACACCACGCCGCCAGCAAGCATGATCTCGCGGGCCAGCACGTGCAGCTTGCGGATCGCGGCATCACCGCTGTCGCTGCCGGGTGCCAGGCGCAGGCCGGCCACCGCAATCTCGAGCTTGAGTGCCTCTTCGCCCGCGCTCCAGCCACGCGCAAGCAAGCGATCGCGCAGCATGCCCAGCGACCCGCGCAAGGCGGGTTCGGTCTCGACGCTCATCAGGCCCAGGAAGCTCATCTCGCCCAGTGCACAAACTGGCCGCAGCAACTCGACTTCGGAACACAGCGCCGCTCCGAACTGCTGCGAAACCGAGCCCGATCCGATCAGTCCCAGTCGCTCGTTGAGCGCCTGCTCACCGACCACGGCAACCAGCACCAGTGCCACCGATTCGCCGGCCGGTGCGCTCAGGACCCGCTGCAGTTCGTCGACGAATGCGCTGCGCGATGCCAGCGCGCCGCGCCGCTCGGCGCGCGGCGGACCCTCCCCGCGCGCCGGCAGCTGGCGCGCGCGGCGGATCCGGGTTTCCACCTCGGTCAGCAGGTGGCGCGGCTTGACCGGCTTGGTGAGGAAGTCGTCCCCACCCATCCGGATGGCATCGAAGCGCTTGTCCAGATCGGTCTCGCCGGACAGGAACACGATCGGCAGGAACGCGTACTCGGGGCGCTCGCGAATGCGTTGCGCCACTTCGATGCCGTTGATGCCGGGCAGATACAGGTCCAGAAGGACCAGATCCGGCTTGAACTGCGCGAGCGCTTCGAGCGCTTCCTCGCCAGCGGCGCAGGCGCGCGTCGCGATGCCGCGCAGCTTCAGCACCGACTCGCAGAACAGCGCCTGGCTGCGATCGTCTTCGACGATCAGCACGCGGTAGTCGAGGTTGCGCTGCAGGGCCAGCAACTCGTCGATCCGGGTGACGATATCGACCGGATCGGTCCCGTCGATCACCGCATCGGCACCGGCACGGTGCGCGAACAGGCGCCGCGCATGCTCGATATCCGCGCCCACCACCACGCATCCGGCGCGCCCCTTGGCATCGCCACGCGCCCGCTCGGCCGCTTCGATCACCTCGGCCAAGGGCGCGATCGACCCGCTGTCGATGAGCAGCACATCGGGTGCGGCCTGCTCGGCCAGCGCGATGGCCTGCGCTGCATCCTCGCAGGGCTTGACCAGATAGCGCTGCCGGTCCAGCTGTTCGGACAGACCCTGCAGTTGTGCGCCCGCCGCGCGCAGATACACCACCACTCGCCGATCGGCCGCAACAGCACGCGAGGATACCGCGCGCCGCGGCCCGCCATCGACTGCGGCGCTCATGCGCTCGATCATCTCGTTGAGCTTGGCGCGCTGCGCGTTGGACGGATACAGGCGGCCTTCGACGAAGGTACACAGGTACACCGCCGCCTCGACGGCAAGTCCGGCGATTTCACGCACCGCGCCAGCTTCGGCAGCCGACGAGATGCGCTCGAGCTCCTCGTACTGGGCAGCCGCCGCCATCACGTTCCACGCGCCCGATTGCAGCTCGGCCCACGACTGTGCCAGCCCTTCGACACGCTCGCGGAGCGTCGGCTGCATCGCATTCTGGGGATCGCCCGCTGCCTCAACCGCCATTCGAACCTCCAATCACCAGTCACGATTGTGGCGCATCGAACGCAGGACGCAATCGCCCGCGACGCCATGGTCGCGCAAAGCCACTTGTCCGGCGCCTGTTCGGGAGCCTCTCGACTGCAACCCTGCCAGTCGCGGTAGCATCGGCGGTTCGATGATCGACCGCACCCCGCCCGCCGCCCGCGAACGCCAGATCCTCACGCCATCGGCGCTCAATGCGCTGGCGCGAGAGCTCATCGAGGGCAGCTTTCCACTGGTCTGGATCGAGGGCGAGCTGTCGAATGTCGCACGACCCGCCTCCGGGCACCTGTACTTCACCCTCAAGGATGCCGGCGCGCAGGTGCGCGGCGCGATGTTCAAGCCGCGCAGCGGACTGCTGCGTTTCCGTCCCGCCGATGGCATGCACGTGCTGGTGCGTACGCGGGTGAGCCTGTACGAGGCACGCGGCGAGTTCCAGCTGATCGTCGAGCACATGGAAGAGGCCGGCGAAGGCGCGCTGCGGCGTCAGTTCGAGCAGCTCAAGGCGCGCCTCGCCGCCGAGGGCCTGTTCGATGCCGAGCGCAAACGCGCCCTGCCCCGCCTGCCGCGGGTGATCGGCGTGCTGACCTCCCCGACCGGGGCGGCCGTGCGCGATGTGATCACCGTCCTGCGCCGCCGCATGCCGCTGGTCGAGGTGGAAATCCTGCCGGTGCCGGTACAGGGCGACAGCGCTGCCGCACAGATCCGCGCCATGCTCGATGCCGCGATTCGCAGCGCACGCTACGACGTGCTGCTGATCACCCGCGGTGGCGGCTCGCTGGAAGACCTGTGGGCATTCAACGACGAGGCACTGGCGCGCGCGATTGCCGCAAGTCCGGTGCCGGTCGTGTCGGCGGTCGGCCACGAGGTCGATTTCACGATTGCCGACTTCGTCGCCGACCTGCGTGCGGCAACACCCTCGGCGGCCGCCGAACTGCTGGTCCCGGACGCCGCCGCGCTGCAGCGCGAGCTGCAGCGCTTGCGCGAGCGGGCCGGCACGGCGCTCGAGCGCCGGGTGCGCGGCATCGCGCAACGCCTCGACCTGGCCCAGGCGCAGCTCGCAGCCCAACAGCCGGCGCACAAGCTGGCCACCATCCGCGCGCGCCTGAGCGCACTGCAACTGCGCCTGGACGATGCGCCACGGGCGCGCCTGCAGCGCGTGGTGGCGCGATTGGCGCTGATGCGGGCGCGACTGGAAGGACGCCACCCGCGCAGTCAGCTGGCGCTGCGCAGTCAGGGCCTGGCGAATCTGCGCCAGCGCCTGCAGTCGCGGATCGGCGCCGGCACCGAAGGCTCCGCACGCCGGCTCGCCACGCTGGCACGCGCATTGAACGCCGTCAGCCCGTTGGCAACACTCGCCCGCGGCTATGCCATCGTGCGACGTACCGATGGCTCGCTGCTGGCCGCCGCCGCGCAAGCGCCGGCGGGCACCCGCCTGCGCATCCAGCTTGCGCACGGCGAACTCGACGCCGATTCGCGCGGACCCGTAGAGCCGATCTGACGCGCCTGCGGCAGATTTTCTGCGTCTGCGGTTGACGCTGCCATCACGGGGTCACCACAATCGCGGGGTTCCCGACCGCTGCGGTCGATCCCATGCACCGCCCCGGGGAGGGCTTCGCGATGAAAGCATCCGATCTGTTCGTGAAAGCACTCGAAGCCGAGGGCGTGCAGTACGTATTCGGTATCCCCGGCGAGGAGAACCTCGACCTGCTGGAGTCGCTGCGCACCAGTTCGATCACGCTGATCCTGACGCGCCATGAACAGGGCGCGGGATTCATGGCCGCAACCTATGGGCGTCTGACCGGCAAGGCCGGCGTGTGCCTGGCCACCCTCGGCCCGGGAGCGACCAATCTCGTCACCGCCGCGGCCTACGCGCAGCTCGGCGCGATGCCGATGCTGATGATCACCGGGCAAAAGCCGGTGAAGGTCTCCAAGCAGGGCCATTTCCAGATCGTCGATGTGGTGTCGATGATGCGGCCGCTGACCAAGTACACCAACCAGATCGTATCGGCCGACAACATCCCCGCCCGCGTGCGCGAGGCGTTCCGGCGTGCCGAAGAAGAACGTCCGGGTGCGACCCACATCGAGCTGCCCGAGGACATCGCCCACGAGCAATCCGACTCGATTGTGCTCAAGGCCAGCTTCCACCGCCGCCCGGTGGCCGACGACAAGGCGATCAGCCACGCGGCCGATGCGATCACCGCCGCGAAACGCCCGATCCTGATGATCGGCGCCGGTGCCAATCGCAAGCTCAGCGCCAAGATGCTGTGCGAACTGATCGACAAGACCGGCATCCCGTTCTTCACCACCCAGATGGGCAAGGGTGTGATCGACGAAACCCACCCGCTGTGGCTGGGCAATGCCGCACTCAGCGATGGCGACTTCGTGCACCGCGCGGTCGAGAACGCCGACTGCATCATCAACGTCGGCCACGACGTGATCGAGAAGCCGCCGTTTTTCATGCGCCGCGGCCTGCGCACGGTGATCCACATCAACTACTCCAGCGCCGAGGTCGACACCGTCTACTTCCCGCAGATCGAAGTCACCGGCGACGTGGCCAACACGATCTGGCGACTGAAGGAAGCGATCGCGCCGCAGAAGCATTGGGACTTCGGCTATTTCGACAAGGTACGCAGCGCCCTGCACGCGCATCTGGCGCTGGGCGCCGACGACGATCGTTTCCCGATCTATCCGGTGCGCATGGTGCGCG